>MDSZ01072306.1_pt1 | contig 10710 bp, 9 predicted proteins | sample 811201 | NCBI WGS metagenome assembly MDSZ01 (sample SAMN05326647, study PRJNA326480) | marine metagenome | isolation source: seawater | place: Indian Ocean: North | collected 2010
GAAAAACTATTTGGGCCAGATATAAAATATCAAAATGATAAAATAATTATTAATGGTGAATCATATGAAATTAAAAATGATGTCATTGTGTTTGATAATGTTTCCTCAAAGAATTCTAAAAAAAAGATAATAGAGTCTTTTCAAGATGAATGGTTTGAATTTAGTATGATAACAAAAGAGCATTATGATGAGTTCGAATTATATTTTGATTTGGTCGATGTAAACAAACTAAATGATAAAGTTGTTTGTGACTTTGGATGTGGTATAGGTAGATGGTCAAAAATTTTAATTGATAAAGTAAATATTAAAACTTTAATCCTTTTTGATTATTCTGATGCTATTTATCTTGCTAGAGAAAATTTCAAAGAATATGATAATATTGTTTTTATTAAATGTGATATTGAAAAAATACCATTTAAAACGAAGTCTATAGATTTTTTTTATTGTTTAGGAGTTTTACATCATCTACCAACAAAAAATTCAGTTGCACTCGATAAAATTAAAAGTTGCGCTAAAGAAGGAATAATTTATTTATATTATTCTCTTAATGAAAGGTCAAAATTATTTGTATTCATATTTAAAATTGCAGATATTTTTAGAAAAGTTTTATCTAAGATAAAAAATCAATCCATTCGTATAAAAATATCTCATCTTTTAGTAATCTTTGCTTACTATCCATTCATACTAATTAATTTTATTTTAAAACTTTTAAAAATTAATATTTCTAAAATGCCATTAAGCTTCTATCAAACATTTTCTTTTTTCAGAATAAGACAAGATGCCTATGATAGATTTTTTACATCAATTGAATATAGGTATACAAAAGACGAGATTAAAAATATATATGGAAAATATTTTAAAGATTTTACTTTCTCTGAACAGCCCCCATATTGGCATTTTCATCTCTTTTCAAAAGATTAAAAGATATTAACTTAAATAATATAATAGTAATGTATACGTATATTATGTATGAAATAAAAATTATCAAATCAATTACGTTATTGAATAAAATATTTTTATTTATTCTAAAATCACTTAGTTCAATATTATCACTTAAATCAAAATATTTGTCATAACCTAACAAATGCTTAAGGTCACCTTCATGATAATTGAGACTCTCAAGTATTGATTTTTTCTCATCTTTTAATTCTTGGATGTAAGATTTTAAATTTTGTTTATAAAAATTTAACAAATCAATAATTTCATTGCTATTTTCGTATGTAAAAGCATTATTCATAAAATTATTTATCCAATCAGTTTCTATATAAAAATAACCTGGTCTTTTCTCTCTATACATAAAATAAGTAAAAAGTGATGTTAATTGGGAGGCTAGACTATCTTTAAATTCAAAATTGTTATCTTGATCTGCCAATTTATTGCTATTCTCTTTAATTGATTTTATTAATTTATCAATTTCATCGACTTGATTTTTGAATAAATATAATTCCTGATTATTTTTATCAAATAATGATTTTTTATTAACTATGATTTGATTATAAAATTTTTCTTTTTTATCAATACTCTCACCAATTGAGTTATCAATATTTATTATAAATAATTTTTTAAAAAAAGATTTTATATCTTTAGTTTCAATATCTGAATTTAATTTGGAGTCATAATTTATAGTAAATTTAAATATTAATTCATCAATATTTTGAAGTTCACTAATAATTTTTTCAATTTTAATGGTTTTAATATTAATCTCGCTTGAGTCTAATTCTTTTTTAATATTATTTAATAATAATTTTAGATAGTCATTATTGTAAAAAATTCGCTCAATATTTCTAATAGGAATAGCGTACAAAGTCTGAGGTATATAATTGTAGATATTATCATTTGAAATTGGGTCATAAGAAATCTCATGTTGCAAAAAATATAAATCTGGTGAGAAATTGCTATGTGAGTCAGTTGATATAATTAAAAATTCAAGATTATTTTTATGGTCAAATATATAATATTTTACCAGTAAAAAAATAAAAGGAATAAGAAAAGAAAATAATAAAACTTTAATATTATATATATCTTTAAATTTCATTAAATTTCGAAATAAGATTGTTTAATTTCTCCTGTTCTTTAATTACATCTTTTGAAAATAATTTTTTATGATCGTATATTTTATTACCAAAAATTAAAAAATTTAAGTCTTTAAATATAAATACAATTGGGTGGTAAATCATTGATAAAAGAAAAGATTTTATTGAAATTTTCAAGTTTGCCTTAATTGTTGATAATCTACCAACTAGTAATGACTTAATATTAATATTTTTTACCCTATAATAAATTAAAGGTTTTGAAATATTATAGTATTTATTTCTATCTGAATTAGTAATTAACAAATATTGATCCTGACCTCTCATTAAATTTTTATACTTACCGATTTTTTTTATCCATTCTTTTTTAAACATCCATGTTGGGTGAGGAACTTCAATTTGACTAAATTTTTTAGCTATTAAGTCTTTATGGATTAAAGGTGTGTATCTTCTGCCAATTATGTTATTTGATGAGTTAATAAAAAAGGTATCAGAGCCAACAAGATCTAAATCGTCATTATTTATAAGGCAATTATATTGTATTTCTAAACGATTACTTACTGATATATCATCTGAGTCTTGTCTAGCTAAAAAGTCTCCTTTAGCTAAATCAATGGCTCTATTCAGACTGTATGCTAAGCCCATTCTTTTTTCATTCTTTAGTATTACAATCCTATCATCCCTAGGTAAATTAGGTAAATGTTTGCCATCTAAAACTATTATAAATTCAAAATCATTTATAGTTTGATTAAGAATTGATTTAATTGAATTAATATAATTTATTTCTGTCTCATCTGGACTTATTGACATTATAACTGATAATTTTAAATTCATTTTAAATAGTTATGATCTTATATGGTATCCAAGTTTTAAATGACTCAGAAAAAACAGACCATATAATAAAAAATATTAAATTGTAAGAAAACAATGAAGTTACTACCATAACTGAATCTACCATTTTTTTTTCAAATGATATCAACCATATATAGAAAATATATAGAGTATACAGGAATAAGAAAAAATTTAATCTATCACTAACAGTGGTTGATATAAATGAGATTAAAAAAGTTAAAAAATATAAAAAAATAAAATAACAAATTATAATTTTGCCAAAATATGGGATTTCATATCTAAATAAAAAATAGATACCTATCAAAATAAATGGGGAAAAGTAAATTAGTCTAAAATAATAGGCTGGTGAAGATATTGAATTATATAAAAAACTTACTTCTACATAGGGATAAATTTTTTCAAATAAAAAGAATATTATAAATATACCACAAAACACTAGAGAAAAATAAATTATCTTATAAAAAAAATAATATTTATTAATTATTTTTTTTAGTAAAAATCTATTTTCATAAATAAAATCAAATAAAAGAATTGGTAAAAAAATAATTGCACTGTTATGAATAAAGAAAGATAAAAAAAATAGAATAAATTTAATTAAAAAGTTTTTATTTAAAAAAAGAATTGGAATTAACATAAAAATAATCATTGCTTGCCTTGGAGAATTTATATGCAAAAAAAGAATTAAAAATGGAATTGAGGAAAATAATAGAAGATTTTTATTATTAGAATTAAGTTTATTAAATGTTAAAATAAAAATTAATAGTGACGTTGACACATAAAAAAAATTAACACCATACATCTTAAGACCTAAAAATCCTGATATTAATTTTGTAAGACTATCTAAAGGTTCCCTGTGAGTTAATAGGCTTTTAATTGATGTAACTGATAAACTATCTTGAACAGCAACAGAGACATACCAGTCAGGTCCAACATAATCTCTTAATCCTAAAAAAAATATAAAAAATAAAATTATAGTATAGAAAATATAATTATTTAATTTTGGATAACTAAAAATTAATAAACTTAGAAATAATGGTAAAGTAGATATGAAATTGTAAATGTTTATAAGCATTCTATATCTTTATATGAATTGAAGGACATTAAATCTTGTTTTGTAGCAATTTTATATGCCTCTACTTTTAAGTTTTTTTTCACACAAACTTCTACTAATTTTAAAAAACTGTATTCTTTGTCATTTAGTAGTCTTTTCTTATTAGCTAATAAACATTCAATTACATTTTTATTAATCAAGAAAATGCCAACATCTCTCTCACCGTTGTAATTTATTTTTTTATTTTTAAGCTCTTCAATTTTAATAATTTTATTTTTTTTTCTAATTACTTTCGTATAACAATTATGACTTTTAATAGTGGCAATAGAAAAATCATTTTTTTCTTTAATATGCATTTTTACTAATAATTGTATTGTTTTTTTATTAGGCTTTATCAAATCAGACCATATTACTAAAAAATTTTTATATTTATTATAATTATTTGAATTAATAACTTTTGACACAGCATCAGCCATCCCTTGACGTTTATATTGAATTAATAATTCAGAATTTATGTTGTAACGAGTCATTGTCTGTTTAATTTTAGAGTAACCACTTTTGCTACAAATTATAATTGGTGATTTATCAATATCTTTGCATGTATTAATAATATTCATTATTATTGGTTTATTATCTATTTTAAACAACGTTTTAGGATAATTGAGTTTAGTTCTTGTGCCCTTACCAGCAGCTGGAATTAATAATTTAATCAAGTTTTGACCATTTATTTGCAAAACCATCGAATATAGATTTATAAAAAATCTTACAATTTTTTCCAAAAATATAAGATATTAAATCAATAAAGCCGTTCCTTTTTTTTATTCTTACTAAGGTTATTAAAATATTAAGTAAAGACCTTAAAAGCGGAGTATTAAGATATAGTTGATTAATGATAATTGAATTTTTTAAATAATAAAAGATCCACATATTTGTTATTTTTCTATTACCAACATCTGGATGAAAATGTTTTGCAGTTTTGAGCGTGTAAACTTTATATTTTTTTTTCATTTTATAGTATAAATCTAACTCAACTCCATGGTGAAAAAAATTTAAATTAATCCCACCTACTTGATTGATTTTATTTACATCCAAAAGACATCCATTAAATAAATGTGCAAATGGATATAAATTATTAGAGATTTGGCTGAATTTTTTTATACTATTAAATTTACTTAGAATATTTGGGAATCCATAAGAATTTAATTTTGGTAGTGGAAATACCAATTCGTCATTATTTTTTTCATTGAGTACCACAGAAGATATGCATATTGTGTCATTATCATAATTTTTTAAAATTTCCTCTAATGCAAATCGATCGGGATAACCATCATCGTCCATTAACCAAACATAATCAAAATTTTTATTAATTGAGTACTCAATAGCCGCATTCCAACCTTGAGCAGAACCACCTTTTTTTAAATTAATATGATTGATTTTTCTTAATTTTAATAAATTTTTTGTATCATCTGTGGATCCATTATTTATAACTAATATTTCATCTATGTAGTTAGTTTGATCAATAACATGATTTAAGCATCTTTCTAATAATTGACATCGATTATAAGTTAAAATACACGCAATAATTCTCATTTTTTTAATAATTGTAAAATTTCGTTTCTAATTTTAATTCCATCGTGACAACCAGTATTATTTTTTTCGTATTTACTTAAATTAAAGGGCACATTAGTTTTTTGTAAATTAGCTTTATCAACTTTTACATAACTAGATTTTTGTGTATTTGAAGAATTAACAAAATTAACATCAAAGAAATGATTAATTTGAAATTTTGAATTATGATTTAAAAATTTATAAGCAAGATTAATATAATCAGATGCACTAAAATTTGGAGTTTCATAATCAGCACCAATATTTGTAATGAATACTTTTAATGCATTTTTGTTTTTAAATATCAAATCTGGTAATTTTTTTGTTAGATATGTTGGTAGTAATGAAGAATGCTGGGTGCCTGGGGCATATATTATTAAATCTGAATTATTTATAGCTTTCAAAGCTTTTAATGAAATTGATGGATTATAAGAATATTTTTCTAAAAATTTAATTTTTTTAGCTTTTGATAAATTTTTATTTAATTTTGGAATTTTGGTTTTCGAAACATAAATTTTTTCAATTAGTTCGTTTGATCTTATTTCAACAATAGAAGCTTCATCATATAGGATTTCTCCATTTTTTCTGATTGCTGATAAATATAAATTCTCATTTGAGATAGGTAATACATCTTGAGTAATTTTAAATAATTCTTTTATTTCATCTATAGTTAAATTTAAATTTTTTTTATTTTTCATGAAACAACCAGCATAAATAATATTCATAATTGACCATGTAGAAAGATTGTAGTTGTGAGATTTAATCTCAAATTTTTTGAGAAAATATTTTATGTATACCTTAATAGTTAATAATTTTTTTTTTTCTTTTATGTGTAAATTAAAAATTTGTTTTTTTTTACTTTTCGAAAAATTTTTTAACTCATTAAGTATTACCAAATTAGTATCTTCATTAAATCGATATGAAAAAATTTTCATATTTTCTTTGTAGAATTTATTTTTATTATCTAAAAAAAGTGACTGCACTTTTCTTAAATCTGACGGGCCAAACATATTAAAAATATTTCTTATATGTCCGGTAGATTTACCATCATCTAAAGTATTAATAATTGATGTAATTTTAACATCTTTTATATTTAATAGTGATTTGATGATATTTTTTGCTCCTCTTCCACCATTAAATATTGCGATGTTCATTTATATAGAGTAATAACTTTTTAAATGAATGAAAAAAAGAGAAAAGTTTGTGTAATTGGTTTGGGTTATGTAGGTCTTCCCTTAGCTTTAGCCTTTGGTGAAAATATATACACAATAGGCTTCGATATTTCTAAAAAAAGAGTTTTAGAGTTAAAAAAAAACTTTGATATAAACTTAGAACATTCTAAGAGAGAATTTAAAAAATCTACTTTTATTAATTTTACAAGTAATTACCAAGATATTAAGGAATGTAATTACTATATCATTACTGTACCAACTCCAATATTTACAAATAAGTCACTCGATTTGAGACACGTAGTTCAAGCAACAAGGTTAGTATCAAAAATACTAAATACTGGTGATACAGTTATTTATGAGTCAACGGTTTATCCTGGATTTACAGAAGAAATTTGTATTCCTATTTTAAATGTTTCAAATTTGAAATTGAATAAAGGATATTATGTAGGCTACTCTCCAGAAAGAATAAATCCTGGTGACAAAAAACACTCACTAAAAAAAATAATTAAAGTCACTTCTGGTTCGTGTAAAAGAGCATCTAAAGATATCGATGAATTATATTCAATTATATTATTTGGAAAAACTTATAAAGCTCCGTCAATAAAAATTGCTGAAGCTGCAAAAGCAATTGAGAATGCTCAAAGAGATGTAAATATTGCTTTTATGAATGAATTAACAAAAATATTTAATTTAGCAAAAATTGATATGGGGGAGGTTTTAAAGGCATCTAGAACAAAATGGAACTTTATCGATTTTAAACCTGGATTTGTTGGTGGCCACTGTATAGGAGTTGACCCATATTATCTAAATTATCTTGCCAAAAAAAATAATTATACAACTAAAATTATTTTGAATGGAAGAAATGTTAACAATAGTATGTCATCATACATACTTAGAAAAACACTAACAATTGCAAAAGATAATTATTTAGCGTTTTCAAAAACAAAAGTTCTACTTTTAGGCTATACATTCAAAGAAAATTGTCCAGATTTTAGAAATACTATGTCAAAGGATATTTTTTTGAAATTAAGGAAAAAATTTAAAAGAGTTGAAATATATGATCCCTATGTTTCAATTAAAGATGTTAACAATAAAACAATAAATATCGTAAATAATTATAAAATTACAGATTATAATATTGTAATAATTTTAGTAAAACATAGTCAGTTCAAAAAAATTAAATTCAATAAATCTATTTTGAAAAAAGTAATTCTTTATGATTTTCACAATTTTTTAAATTTAAATGAAGGCTACAAATATTAATTTAAAATTTTTTGATAAATATTTCTGTAAAGATTAGATGCTAAATTAAGATCTAAATATTTTTTTGATGTATTTCTAATACTTTCCTTTTCCAATTTTTCAAGTTCAAATAAATCATTTATTGCTAAGGGGATATTACTAACGTCTGATAAATTATGTAAACCAAATTTTTGAATTTTTGGAATTAGTATATCTAAATCACCAACATTGTTATTACAAATTATGGGGACTCCACAGGCGAAGGACTCACCAATTTTAGTTGGAGAAGATGCTATCCTTGCAAAAGTTGATTTAACAAAACACAGTGAGACATTAAAAATATTTATATATTTATATATTTCATTGCCATCAACTGATTTAATTAAAATTGAACTTTCATCAAATTCTAACTTATAATTTATTTGTTTGATGATACTTTTCATCTTATCAATCTGAGTTGTAAGAATGAGAAACTTATAATTAGGTTTTTGTTTATTTAAATAAAAAAAGAAAGTTAACATCTCTTCAATCATGTATAGAGGCGATATGCTTCCAATATAACCAATAATCTTATCGTTGGGCTCAAACTTTAATTCCTTTTTCAGTAAATTAATTGATTTTTTGTTAGATATTTGAAATTTATTATAGTCTGCACAACAAGGAATTACAGTAATCTTATTATTACTAATTTTTTTATCAATTAAATGATTTTTTGCAGCATTAGTAAGTACAACAATATGATCAGATTTTTTAAAAAAAATCTTTTCTAGGTATATGAAAATTTTAAATGTTAAATTATGAATAATATTAGATTTATTCCAACTGTTATCATCAAATCTTTCGTTTGCCCAAAAACCCCTACAATCAAAAATTACTTTTACATTAAAAAAAGTTTTTAAAATCAAACCAGAAATTTGGGGTATATGACCTCTACAATGAACAATATCATATTTATAATTAAATCTTAAAAAAATAGGATATAATGAGATTTTTAATACATCTATTATTTTTATTAAAAAAAATTTTTTTTTTGTAAATTTTAAATTGAACCAATTAATTCTCTCTTTATCTAATTTTATTTTAAGTTCATCTTTGTGTTTTAAATTATAATTTTTTTCAAAGCTTAGAACGTTCAATTTATCAACGAAACTATTAATTTCTTTAATATATGGGATGATTTGACTATGACCTAATTGATCTAAAAGGCCATCGTATGTAATGTATAAAACTTTAGATCTAATTTTTCTTTCCTCTTATCACAGCAGATGTAAAATTTTGATATTTAACATAATCAGAAAATATAACTTCGCATTGATTTTCAGAGATAAATTTATTTAAGTCATCAAATTTTTGAGGATTATCATATTTTGGGGAAAGCATATCAAAAGTATCTAACAATATAATTTCTCTAAATCTCTTTTTATTGGTAACTTCTGGTATAGCATTTTTAATATCAGCTATCGGAAAAAATCTATTTATAAAAGATAAATTAAATTTGATCATAACTTTCGATAAAAAAATAAAAAAATCTAAATAAAAATTTATAATTCTTAACAAAAGAGTTGGATTTAATCTTTTAGTAATTGGCCTTAAAAAATATTTAGCACTAATTTTTGTCCAAAATCCCTTGTATGGATAAAAATCAATAATTAAATAGCCATTTTTTTTTACATTTTCACATAAGAATTTTATTGTTTTTCTGATATTGGGTGTGTGTTGTATAACGCCAAAACAAATCACTACATCAAATTGATTTAATTCAAAAGGTAATTGATATAAAGAAGATTGGAACAAAAAAAGCCTTTTATTTACATATTTTTTATTATTATCAAAATTAACTTCTACTGAGGACGAAGAGTCAACTGAATAAACAATAGCATCTGTATATTTTAATATTATATTAGTAAATCTTCCAGCTCCCGAGCCCACTTCTAAGATAGTTTTATTTTTAAAAAAATCTCTATCAAATCCAGTTTCATTAAAAAACCTCTCCTTAGAGTTATCATGTTCTTTGTCATCTATTTGAGTTTTAGAAAATTTTTTCCATTGTAATCCAAAAGACTCAGAATAATGATTATCATCAACAGTTTGATATATTTCTTTATGATTTTTTAAAGTAATATTATCTTTAAATTTAATCATATTTTTTTAAGTAGTTAATTATTGTTTTATTTGAATATTTAAAAATCTCATTTCCACTATAGAAATGAGAATACCAATCATATGTTTCATTAATAATTTTCGTAACATTAGTTTTAGCATACCATCCAAGATTTTTTTTTGTAAAACTATTATCAAGAAAAAGTGCTTTGCTTTCTTTGATTTGATTTTTTTTATAATAAACCTTATTTATTTTTGTTTTTTTATCAAAAATTTCTAATAGTTTTTTTACCTCAACTTGATTTTTTTTAGAGGGGGCAAAATTCCAACCTGAGCTATATTTATTTGGAAATTTAAAAAGATTTTTTGCAAGTAAGAGATAACCATAAGTAACATCTAATATGTACTGCCACGGTCTTATAGAATTCAAATCTCTTATAACTAACTTTTTATTATTAAAATAATAATTAACAACGTCGGTAATTATTCTATTTTTTGACCAATCACCTCCTCCGATTACATTACCTGCTCTAGCAGTTGCTAAACCAATTTTCTTTTCCTTGAAAAAAGAATGATAATAAGAATATGAAACTAATTCAGAGCAGCTTTTTGAATTGCTATATGGATCTTTGCCACAAAGCTTATCTGTTTCTTTAAA
>MDSZ01180833.1_pt1 | contig 10710 bp, 7 predicted proteins | sample 811201 | NCBI WGS metagenome assembly MDSZ01 (sample SAMN05326647, study PRJNA326480) | marine metagenome | isolation source: seawater | place: Indian Ocean: North | collected 2010
TCACCGAAAGATAAGTCTCTCAACATCGGTTCTGAATATGTATCGAAATAGAATGAGAATGTGTCTTCTGTGTATACTGTGTAACCATTATGGTCGTCGGGATGGTAAAGACGGAAAGTAAGGTCGTAACCATCATTTTTGAGAATGTTTGGGCGGTCTGGTGCATCGATTATCACAGTGAGCGGGTTGTCTGTAACCCAACTTGCACGCGGAGGGAGATTGACAATCTGATGCGCACCACCTGAATCGCAATCATTGGTAATATCCAACTCAGCAACACTGTCTCCTAGATCTAGTGCGAATGACCATGGAGTATCTTCTTCGGATAATCCTTCGAATTGTGAAATGTTGGTTCTTCTTTCTGCACCACACAACTCAATCATGTAAGATACAACTGTATCCGTTCCTTCTGGGATATGTGACCAAATGATATCTCTGGAAAGATTTGAATCATTTTGATCAGGTTGCAATTTGTAATCTTCGTAAGCAAACAACCTGGACATCTTGAGGTTGGTCTCAGCGATTGAAGAGCCAGCAATTTCAGGGTCATCTGGCGTCATTTGCAATCGAAGTAAGGCTTCAAGATTGATATCAGGCTCGTACTGCTTGGCCTCGACAGTGAAACTCAACTCTACCGCTTCTCCAATTGGTAGAACCAGAGAATTATCGGCACCTGAAGCGACTTCCCAATCAGCTGAAGGAATTTCTAAGCCAGGTTTGAGAACCTCATAAGTCAAATCAACAGTTACTTCCTTGTTTCCGACATTGGTAATCTGGACTCGCCAATCCCTCGAGTCTTGACGATGATACTTCATCTCTTCAGGCCAATTTTCGATCTCTACCAAGAATAGAGGTGCAACCTTCAATTGAATAGTTCTTGATGCAAGATAAGCACCATTGGTAGATTGGTATAGTGAAATTGTGACATTATGAATATCACCATTTGCCATCTCAGATTCTCCGCCCAACGAAGGAATCTGAATTGTAAGATCGTTTTCCAAACTGCCATTTATTGGTAGAACCATTTGATCCAGTACCCAACTGGAAGACCAGTTGCCCTCAATCACTGCTGTGACATTCAGGCTCTCTTCGAGATTACCAGAGTTTGAGAACACGACGTCTATTACTTCAGTAGTTCCCGGCGTGACTTCAACAACGGATGGTGCGGCGATATCCAAGTGATGGTCAGCAGAAATATTCGCTACAATGGATGCTGAACGAACCATTCCAGTTGATAATGCTGTGACGTAAAGAGTAGTCATGTGGAAAGAATCAGCACTTGCTTCTTGGTCTGGATACAGTCTAATCTTAATCGATTCAGAGTATCCGGGTGCTACAATGATCTCCAAAGCAGATTCAATCACGAAGTCTACATCACCAGCCTGGCTATTGTTCAACTCTATCGAGAATGTTGTAGCGACATTTCCAGTATTGTTGACATATACCCGAGTCAAGAGAGATTCGTAGGGCGATAACTCAACAGAATGGTTGGTTGGCTCCAACTCAAAGTTCACCGATTCTTCAACTCGAATCATCAATGTCTTTATCGAAAGCAATTCACCAGTATCTCTATCTTCAACTCTGATTTTCAGTGGCTGGAATGTGTCAGCTGGTGCTTGTGGGTCTGTAGTAACTCTAAGTGTAACATTGGAGATATGGGCGTCCCCTGTAATCGGATGATCTGCCATAGCGGGTGTCAAATTGGTTACAACAGATGGATTTGCAGAATCATTCGTCTCAAGGCTTGCTGACCATTCGTCAGGTAAATCATCGACGATTGAAAGCCTGTAAGAAGATAGGTCGTTACCAGTATTTGCGAGGCGTAATGTGAAGTTGGTTAGATTTCCAACATCGGCATCCAAAGGTCCCTCGGTGATGATTTCACCATCGATAACACTTGGAATAATCACACTGATATTTCTGGTCACGCTGCTGGCTAGAACTCCATTCGCTTGTTGGCCAGCGGTCAAGATAGGGGTCGCTGTTACCGGTACGGTTAGTTCCCCAGCTAGAGGTAATTCGTCACTTGGACCATCGATTGCTAACCACGACTGGAAGATTTCACCTACGTCCAATCCAGTAACGCTGCTTGGAGTTACCGAAGAGCCCCAGCGTGCTGATTCGTTAAACCCTCCAGAGTTGGCAGGTACGAACGTTTCAGAACCAACTGTAATGTTGGCATCTACTCCGCCTGTGACTGCTGAACCAAGGTTATGCCTTACCTCAACATGTAACGAAATAATTTCATCGATTCCTCCGGTACCATTAGCTTCGATTAGTTCTGCTTCTGTGAGAATAATCTGTTCGGTTTCTGGTCCAGGGTCCACAGCAATAACTGCCCTCATGACTAACTGTGTTGAATTCAAAGCAGGAATTCCTCCATCGACTGGAGTTGCAGATAGCCATGCATAGATGCTATCACCTGCGGAGTTTCTCTCTCCAGGATCAAGCGGAGAAGAAATTGGAGCAGGGGTTACTTGCACGGAAATGGAAACATTCTCTCCTGCAGGGATTACATCTGTTACAGAGGCCGACTCAATTACAACCCAATTATCTGCAGATGCAGATAATCCAGCATCGATTAGGAAAGCGGATGGGACATTTCCTGTATTCTCGACTGTGAACAATAGCGAAGTGGTCTGAGCAGGAGTTACAGTTACTGGGCCATTAGGTGCAAACACTGTGGCTTGGAATTGATCTCCAACCATTACGTGTCCAACCGAGCGAGCAATGTAAGCATCAGGAGATTGAGAAGTTAAGTTCAGGTAAACGTTCTCCAAAGTTGGCTTCACAGCGTTTGATGGAACGGTAACTGGCACTACTATTGTAGTCGATTCTCCAGCGGCCAAGGTGAATACCGTACCCTCTTGGGAATCATCGTGCCATCCTCGGTCCGAACCAAGTTCAATTCTCAAATCATCGGTAATTCCTAGGTTGGTTACAATCCAGGTTAGGGAAGTTGTTGCACCAGGTTCAATCGATCTATCTCCCGGTGCTGAAACATCGATTATGTAATCGGAGAAGGTGACGGTTTCGACACTTGAGACAATTATGTTATTCCATAGTGTTCCATTGAAGTGAACCTTGGTTGCCATTGTCCAACTACCGAGTATAGACGCGGCATCGAAGGTAGCCGATAGCGTCCCCCCGTTAGCAGGGTAGAGAAGTGACCCCGGGTACAATGTCAATGTGTTAGACCAGAAGGACATCTGATTACTCGGGTTACTATTGTCGGTGAAATTCAACTCGTAAACCGCTGAGATATTCATCACACCATCATTGCGAACTGTAGCATTGAAAGTGTGAACCGAGTGATCTAGTCGAACATCGGTGAAACCACCATTTGGTGAAGGGACGTCATCGCCTAGGACGATTCCTCGGTGGAGAGTTGTGACATCGAAATCGATTCTGCGCTCATCGTTTGCAGTATTCTGATCGCTGACAGAGGCAACTCTAGCGAACAATGTTTGGTCATCACCTGAAAGTGAAGTCCAGTTGATTAGAATCGGATTCGAAGATGATGCGCCCCCAATAGTTCCTAGATCAATAGAAGTAACCAGTACTTCGATTGAGCCCGGAGATGCTTGATGAACGAGATTCAGAGTTACATCACCAGATACTGGACCCTGGTTACTAACAATCAATCGAATTACGTGATCTCCAGGAGCTAATTTGATTTCTCCGGAATCATCTATTGAGCCGCCTGCTGAAAACGTCATTACCGATACATGGAAATCCGGTGTTGTGCGACCACTAGTTGCCGCATCGACTGGGACAACAGGAATTAGGACTTGTAAGAAGAATACTAGCAGTATTCCGAATGCCAAGCCTTTCTCACGCACCGGTCATCCCTCCCCTGAATGCATGAATCAATACAGACTTGCCTTGGCGTACCCATGATGCCAACAATTGTTGTAGCAACCTGTCGTGAGTTTCGTCATCGATTCCAAGGCGGCGCCTTTCCTCCCAGAGTAGAAGTTGCTCGGTCTGAGTCAACACGCCGTCTTTGAGATACAACTCCAGAGTTCTGCGATAGGAGTCTCTATCTGAAATTGCGTAAACAATCTCATCCCCCGGTAGATCATCTGCTCTATCTTGCAAGATGTTACCAAGGGTCAATGCCTCATCATAGGAAAGATTCCTACGATCGAGATCGCTTTGAATCGAAGAAGCGATTTCCTGAAGGGAATAGCGGGTAGCTGCCTTGTGGATTTGTCGCAGATATTTACGACACCTCCGCGACATACGCTCCACCGCCATGGGCCTTAGTTGGAATCTGGCGGATTATAAGACAATCGGCCGCAGCACCACATTTCATGCAATATGGCAACAATATTATGCGTTTTGAATAAATGCTATACTAAGAGCCTGTTTACAAAATAAACAGCAAAAGAAAGACTTGATTTGCATCTTCTCCCTCGCATTGCCATGAGCGAAGCAATTACGCTAGAAACCGGAGACAAAGCACCGCTATTCGACACTACTGACAGCACAGGAGAAAGACATTCTCTAGCACAAATTAACAGTGCTGGCGAGAAGGTAATTCTCTACTTCTACCCTAGGGATTCTACACCGGGTTGCACAGTTCAAGCCTGTGACTTTAGAGACGATATGGCTAGATTCACTCAGCATGGTTACAGAGTACTTGGAGTCTCAAAGGATTCCGTAAAGAGCCATGACAATTTCATCGCAAAACAAGAATTGAACTTCCCACTTCTCATGGATGAAGATGGCGCGATTCACGAAGCTTACGGGACTTGGAGAATGAAGATGAACTACGGCAAGGAGTACATGGGATGTGCACGTTCTACCTTCGTAATCGGTGAAGATGGCAACCTAATCTTTGCACGATACAATGTGAAGGCAAAGGGACATGTCGCAATGCTGATGCGAGAGTTGGGAATCGATGAATGATCTGAAAGGTCGTCGTATCGACCTACCCCAAGGAGCCACTGCATGGTGGCCATGCCATATTGGAAGCAATTCGATTGGCGAGGGTAGCAATATTGGCGCATTAGCACATATCGGTCGAGATGTTGTAATCGGCAACCAATGTCGGATACAAGGTAGCGCATACATTGCGGATGGAACACAGATTGGCAATTCTGTGTTCATCGGACCAGGAGCAGTAATCACCAATGACAAGTATCCTCCTTCCGGCGGAAATTGGTCACCTGTAGTTATCGAAGATGATGTTGTAATAGGTGGCAACGTCACTATCGTTGCCGGCGTAACTCTGAGCAGGGGCTGTGTAATCGCTGCTGGTGCGGTTGTGACCAAGGATGTTCCAGCCGATGAAGTATGGGCAGGAACACCCGCTTCTTTCATGATGGAGCGCAGAGAGTACGAAGCGAGGAGGGGGCAATAATGAGCCGAGTAGCTATCGCGGATTTCTTGCGCCGTTGCATCAAATATTCCGATGATTCCATCGAGAGAAAGCGAGAGAGAGGAGATTCTAACGAGATTATTGAGCAGTGGCAAGCCTATCGCGACTATACTCAATATGCACTCGATGAACTCGAAAAGGGTGATCTTGACCATTGGCTAACAAGACCAACTCTTGCAGCATCGATGGAGATTGACATGGATGAATTAGATCATCTTGAACGCGCATCGTGGCTTTCCGCCACTCTAAGTCCAAGGCCAATGGCTTTGGTTTCAACTAGAAATGGTGATGTTGAAAACGTAGCACCTATGACCAGTTTGGCAGTAGTTTCTAACTCGCCACCATTGGTTGTGATGTCGCTATCACAAGACCGAGAAGGAAACCCTCGTGACACTTATCGCAACTTAATCGAGAGTGGAGAATGCGAATTACAATTCCTAGCCGCAACACCTGAAGCTGCTGCTGATACTGACTTAGTCAGTACAAAAACAAGCGAAAGCGAATGGGATTTAATCGATGCAGATGGACCGATTCACCCACTTGCTGTTGCGGTTATGCACTGCCGTTTGTTAGAAGATAATGCCCTGCCTGATGGAGCGGTTGCTAGGCTATTGACCCTTAGAGTGGAACGAATGACCGTCCCATCTTACTTACCACCCAAGGAAGGTTTCTCATTGCTATGTCAACATGGATTGGACAGACTAACTCCAAGTCCAATCGATTGGGAACATATCGCTACCCATCACAGAAGTTGAGACAAGCCCTCATCCAGTGATGTTGATGCTGACCATCCGAGATCATCATTACCGGATAGGTCAGGGATTCTTCTCTTGCTGTCCCCATGATTTTCACCAACGTGGACAACATCGACAGAACGTAGTTTGGAAATCCTGCTAGCCAAGTCGAGCATGCTCACTTCCTCTGTGGAACCGAGATTGTACGCACGGCCCTGCAATCCGTCCCTGACACCTGCCTCAACCATTCCAGGAACTACATCATGTATCCAAGTGAGACTGCGAGTTTGCGAGCCATCTCCATGAATTTCGATAGGATCTGCAGCCATCATCATGGCAACTACCTGCCCATCTGAATCGCCATGGAGCCTCGGGCCATAGACATTGAATGGACGAATGATTCGGACGTCTAACCCATGACGAACCGCATGCTGGCAAAGCAATTCGCCAATATGTTTGGACGAACCATAAGAGTGTCTTTGGTGCAGATGTGCAGGTGTAAATACACTATCAGAATTGTTTGACAGGGGCATTACTTTTTGTTCACCGAATGCTTCAGGAGAGGAATAAAACACTAATCTTGAACCATACTTAGTCGCTGCAGCAATTGCGTTTCTGGTTCCATTGACATTGACATCGACTACAAGGTCGGCTTCACGATGAAATCTGCGAGTTCCATTGATTGCAGCTAGGTGATGAATCAATTCAGGACGGAAGTCCGAACAGATTTCATCCCATTTTGAGATATCACGAACATCGCCTTCAACCAAATCTACTCCTGAGGGAATTTGCTCTTTGTGACCACGAGATAGATCATCGAATACAATCACTTCATCGCCACGAGATACTAGGGCTTCAACTAGATATGAACCAAGAAAACCTGCTCCGCCGGTAACGAGTACTCGCATTCACTCACCGGACCTCTCGAGTACGGTGAGGATAACCTCGGAACCCTTCTTTTCTAGACGAACGTAATCGCCATCATTGACTTCTAAACATGGATCTTCATCGAAACCATGTGCATAAGGGAGGTCGAGTAAACTGCATGCTGGCAATGTTAGCGAACATACATCGCGGTTTACAACCGCCTTCGGCCCCTTACCGGTGTAGATTAATCCCATCAAAACGTAAGGGGCGACTGTAGAACCAGAGCCCTTTGGATAAATCAAAACTGTGTCCTCAATCGCTCTACCATCCAATGGATGTCCAGATTCTTCGATCACTCCAGAATCGCGATTGACATATCCAAGGTAAGTGATTGGAACATCACTGACCATTGCAGGTCCTTCGACAATCCAATCACCTTGCGATGATAATCCGCCACCATTCAATTCGCAAGCACCATCTCGATGTGTCTTTGCTGAAGCATGCTGAGGCTGTGCCTTGGGTTGTAGTTGAGGTGCATCTCCGGTGATTAAATTCGGTTCAAATGCATGAGCGACACATTCCTCTATCGGCCCTACAGAGGTAGGAATGCGATTCAGCCCACTGGTTAGGTAATGCTCAGCCTTCAGAGAATTTGTCATCAAATGATTATACTTTGACCGATTGTAAGGAGTCACTTCAGGACAAGTATCTCTCAATACAACCGCACCTGATTCTTCTAGAATTCCAATGCTGCCATCAGCTTCTGCCAACTCCCAATTATGGCTAGATGTGAATACCCAAAGGCGTTCATTGGGTATCTTTTGACCCATTTCTGCACGCGCCCTAACCGCAGCAGCAGTAGTCCTAATCTCCTCTAGGCTGGCTTGAGGGCAGCCGATTACTACGAGGTCAACTCTTCCTTGAGGGGCCAATTCAGCATAGCGTTGCTGCAAATCTTCTGAAGTGAATACCAGGTGTTCTTCAGTACCGGCTAACTGCGGAACTTCGGTGTGGCCTTCTGCCCACAACATCGGGCAACCATAGTTTGCAGCAGCTGCAGTTAGCGCTTTCTTAGAAGCAAAACTGACCCGATCTGGTAAACCTCGAACCACAGGCATTGGACCATAGGGAACATTCCATCCGGGTCGAACCTGTTTGCCAATCCAATCTCCGAGGACAGAATAATCTGCTAATGTTTGCAACTCACATTCAACATCAACCACAATGTTCGGAACCCTGTTCTTAGGCAAATGAAGCCCCCAACGAGGTGCAAATCCTGTCAATGCAGTTGCTAATGCTGACAAACCGGATTCTCGATTTGTAATTAGGCCAGTCCATGAATTAGAAAAGGCCACTGCGTTCGATTCTGCCCAGCATGCAATTCCATCTTCAGGAATTTCAACCCCCCTGTCATATGGAGTACAAGACAAGGTAGACTCGATTCCAAGGCTTTCGTAAGCCATGATTATCTCGAACTGTTGTTCCAAGAAATCAGGATAGTCAATGTCCATCTCTTCCATCCTGCGCTTGTCACAACCCGCAGAATTCAATGTGGTTGGAATTGCGACTTCACCTTCTCCGGCTAGATCTGCAAGGAACCGTCTTAGTCCATGCCCGCCAGTGATTACTGAAACGCCTGATACGTGTGAATGATCAACCTCAACAAAGCCATCTGCCTTCGCAGTTCGGGCCAAATCCACTACCAATCTCGCAGCCTTCTGGCGAGTTGCACCTTCGTCTCCTGCGAGCATGGCAGAGAGGCGCATTGGCAACTCCATGTGTACAAGGCGAAGGTGAAGGGTCAAGAACACTTTGACGGGAATACCCTCTAATCCAAAGAAGTCGCTGCCAAGCCACGGCCTAGAATTGTACGGATGGGCGTACGGTGAATTGACAGATGAATGGATTGTCATCTATTGACGCCAATCATGTCGAGCGGCCAATGGCTGACGCCAACCTTGACCGAATGCACGCTTCGATACCCTCGGAGCCGGCGGCATTTGCCAACGCTTGTGCTCATTGCGGCTAAGCCGCTCTAGTACCTCATTCACGGTACCTAAATCATGGCCAGACTCTACTATTTCTGTAGCATCCATTCCCTCTTCGATATGTAATCGCAAAATCTCATCCAGAACTGGATAAGGAGGCAAACTATCCTCATCTTTCTGGTCCGGTGCTAACTCAGCACTCGGCGGTTTTGTCAGGGTTGATTCGGTGACTGCTTGCTTGCCAAATCTTTGATTAAAACAGCGAGCAAGGGCGTAAACTTCCATTTTGTAGAGATCACCAAGTGGAGCATATCCTCCTGCCATATCCCCGTATAGTGTACAATATCCTTGACCCAATTCTGATTTATTTCCAGTAGCGATTGCCATCGCTCCATTTGCATTTGCATGAGCCATTACAATCAGTCCACGCAGACGGGCTTGAAGATTCTCTGCAGCCACCGGGTGTCCACCTGTTAGCGTATCATGCAATGCACTATCCGCAGCATCATGAAGTTCTGAAATCGGTTCAATGCTAAACCCAATTCCCAATGCTTCAGCTGTTGCTTTAGCATCGTCTATACTGTGTTGAGAAGAATGACGACTCGGCATCGAAATGCCATGGACATTGCCTGCGCCAACCGCTGCTGCTGCAACACAGGCTGCCAATGCAGAATCAATTCCACCCGATAATCCGAGGACTATTTTTGAAATTCCACTCTTTCTGCAATAATCTGAGAGTCCTGTGATGACTGCATCCAATAGATCTCCGTCATCGGATTCCATACTCTGTTCTGGAGAAAGCAACACCACATCGCCTTCGCCCAACCAAGTACAAGATTCAGGCGATTCAATATCTGCAATAAGAATCCCCTCACACCATCCTGGTGCAATTACTGCGGTACCATCTGGCCATGCAACAATCGAACGCCCATCGAATAGTAAGTCGTCGTTACCACCCACTTGATTGGCGAGGAGGAACGGGTGACCTAGCGAAGCAGCGGCACTGCGTGCAACCTGAAGTCGAAGTCCCGATTTATCGGCATGGTATGGAGAAGCAGAGAGATTAACGGTTGCATCTAATGAGACACCTTGACGGCCCCACTCCACAATTTGTGCAATAGGGTCTGCATCGTAATCATTGGGAGTTGCTCCGCAGTGTTGCCATGCATCTTCACAAATTGTTACTCCAATGTCCAGGCCTGCAATGGTTCGAGCAATTCCCGGTCTTTCATCGGCTTCGAAATATCTTGCCTCATCGAATACATCATAGGTTGGAAGAAGTTGTTTTCTTGTCGCTTCACGACATACATCATCAACCCAAATCACACCATTACCGGGTAGGCTTCTTTCCTCAACAGGAGATAATGGGCAACCGATTAGCAATGGAATCTTTGTTGGAATGGAACGAGATGCATTTTCACATGCTGTAATGAAATCGGATTGTAGTAGTAAATCACGAGGAGGATATCCACTGATTACCAATTCAGTAGAGACCGCAAGACTGGCGCCCGCTTCAGCAGATTTCTCAACCATGCTGGCCAACATCGCTGAATTTCCAGACACATCTCCTACGGTAGGATTTGCTTGTAATAGAGCGATTTTAGTCCCCATTAACCCCACCACTTTGATGCTGTAACTAATCAGTCATCGAACTCATCGAACTCGTCGTCTACAAGCCACTCATCGCCTGCGCCTCTACGGGCGGTTGACAATCTTAACCATGCCAAGATCAGAA
>MDSZ01249171.1_pt1 | contig 10710 bp, 13 predicted proteins | sample 811201 | NCBI WGS metagenome assembly MDSZ01 (sample SAMN05326647, study PRJNA326480) | marine metagenome | isolation source: seawater | place: Indian Ocean: North | collected 2010
ACATGTCTACCTCAGAAAAATGAGTCCACGGGTATCTGCCTATAACTATGATGTTAAATTCTGAATAACTTGACATTTCTTAGAAATAAGGTATAATATGTTTATAAGAAATTACATCCTCCCTGAGGATTATATTTCTGCAAGTGAATTTTCTAAACAAGTACAGGCTATGAAAAGTCAACCTGAATACAACCCTAAATACATATTGAAATGCGATGCTGGCGAGTATGCCACAGATAGCATTTTCCATCTCGTGTGGGAAATCTTTACCCACCGACTCGGGCATTTCCTCAAAGGTGAGGGATTCCGAGACTGAGACGCCAAATGAATGGGTCTCATATTATTAACACTGCCTATAAGGAGTGACTATGTATACTTACCGCAATCAATGGACAAACCATTTCCCACAAGACTTCAACAAGGCACTTAACAGTGCGGTTGGATTTGATAATATGATTCAGAGACTTTTTGAGGTTTCTGATGCCGTGGGAGGCAAGGGGTCCAACAACTACCCACCTTACAATTTGATCAAAGAGGATGATACTTACACCCTCGAAATGGCTTTGGCTGGATTCCATGAGGACCAGTTAGAGGTTAAATATGAAGAAGGTACCCTGACGGTCGGTACTGTAAAAGGTTGGGAACAAGACCTTGATGAAGATAAATATGTTCATCGTGGCATTGCGGCACGTACGTTTACCCGCACGTTTACCCTATCTGACGATGTCGTCGTGAAGGGAGCAGACTTCAAAAATGGTCTGCTTATTGTTACTATGGAACGCATTGTGCCTGATGAGAAAAAGGCAAGAACTATTCCGATAGGGTCGAATACTAAATCAGAAAGTCAGTTATTGACTGAAGACAAGTAATCACAAGTGGGGTGCCTTCGGGCACCTCTGAAGGAATGAATGAAAATATCACGTAACTTTTCTCTGAATGAACTTACCAAATCATCGACTGCGATACGTCTTGGTTTGGATAATTCTCCATCCATGGAGCACTTAGTTCCTATGACCGCACTTTGTCACAAGGTGTTACAACCTGTTAGGGATGAACACGGGGTCGTGACTGTTAATAGTTGTTACCGTAGTCCAGCACTCAATGAGGCAGTAAAAGGTTCAGCAACATCTCAGCATTGTAAGGGTCAGGCAGCAGACATTGAAGTCATGCGAATGCCAAATGATGAACTTGCCGCATGGATATACAACAATCTTGAATTTGATCAGTTGATCTTAGAATATTTTGATCCTAAGTCTGGTGATCCAAATGATGGATGGGTGCATGTTTCTTACTGCCATGATGGCGACAATCGCAAAAACGCCATGATGATAAACAAATCAACTCAGGGCAAATACATTCCATGGGAACCATAAAAGCAAAATTAGCAGATAAATGTTGGAATATATTACAGTGGGTAGACACAAAACTACTACACTGGCGCAGTAAAATAAATAAGTGGAAAGACAGATTAAAACAGGAACAACGAATAACTGATTAATGCATTTTTATACCTCAGTAAACAAACTAGGTAATAGTGTCGTCGTCAGGGGTATCCGTGACGGCAAACGATACAAGCAGAACATCAAAAATTATGAACCCACGATGTTTGTTGTTGATTCAACAGGCAAGTCTCCGTGGCGTACAACTGATGGGAAGTGTGTCGCACCAATCAAAGTCGGCAACACAACTGAACTTCATAAGTGGCGAGAAAAATACAAAGAGGTAGACAACTTCCCTATCTATGGGTATGAAAGATATGCCCAGCAATGGATCACTGAAAATTTCCCTGAAGAAATCGACTTTGATTTTACTCAGTTCCGTATTGGTTACATGGATATTGAGGTATCATCTGAAGAAGGTTTCCCCTCCCCTGAACAAGCAAGTTACCCAGTTACTGCCATCACTCTTTATGTTGGCGACAAATATTACATCTGGGGTTCACAACCTTGGGAAAACAAAGACAACATCAATGCAGAATATCGTCTGTTTGAAGATGAGAAGGTTTTGCTTGATGACTTCCTCCTCACTTGGCAGAAACTAGACCTAGACATTATCACTGGTTGGAATGTCAGGTTCTTTGACCTACCTTACCTTTACAATCGTGTAGCCAAACTTGTTGGTGATGAAGCCAACAAAAGATGGTCACCATGGGGTTATGTTAGGTATGCTACCACACCTGGATATGCAGGCAAACTCAGAGAGTTTATTGACATACTTGGTATAGCAACTCTTGACTACATTGAGTTGTATAAGAAGTTTACCTATGTCAATCAGGAATCATACAGACTTGATTTTATCGCCAATGCTGAACTTGGTACAGGTAAACTTTCATTTGAGGAATATGGGTCACTTCATACCCTTTGGAAGAGTGATTGGCAAAAGTATTTGGACTACAACATACAAGACGTATCATTGGTTGTACAGTTGGAAGCCAAAATGAAACTGATTGAGACTGCCGTCACCCTGACCATGTCAATGAAGTCTGTACCTGATGCATGTTATACTCAGGTGCAAATGTGGGACAACAAAATATATGACTACCTTTGGAGACGCAATATTGTTGTGCCACCTCGCAAAGATGATGGGCATCGTGATTCAGTTGAAGGTGCCTATGTCAAAGAGGTTCATCCTGGCTTATACAACTGGGTCATGTCCTTTGACTTGAATAGTTTGTACCCTCATCTCATCATGCAGTACAATGTATCACCTGAGACTTTCCTTGGTGTCGACAGCACACCTGGGGTAAGAAGGTTTTTGAACAAAGAGGTTGATGTGCCTGAAAACTGCACCATGACTCCAAATGGTGCCAAGTTCAAAATAGACAAACAAGGTTTCCTGCCTCAGTTGATGCAACAGTTTTACGATGACCGCAAAAAGTTCAAAAAGCAAATGCTGGTCCATGAGCAGGAGTTGGTCCATGAAACTGACCCTGCCAAAAGATTTGAACTTGAGAAAAAGATCTCATCACTGAATAACCTTCAGATGGCTCGTAAGATTTCATTGAACTCTGCTTATGGTGCACTTGGTAATATTTACTTCAGATGGTATGATCGCAACTTGGCTGAGGCGATTACACTTGCTGGACAACTGTCCATTAGAACTGCTGAAATAGCAGTCAACAAATGGCTCAACTCATATTTTAAAAATAGCAAAGATTATGTTATCGCAGCAGACACAGATTCGATTTATATTCATTTGGAAGACATGGTTAATGACAGGTTCAAGGATTTGCCATTTGATCCAGATGAGAAAGAGGTGGTTAAGTTTTTGGATAAGTTGGGCGATGGTCCACTACAGGATGTTATTGATAACTGTTACAATGACCTTGCAAGTTATGTTAATGCGTTTGAGCAGAAAATGTTCATGAAACGTGAGGGTATTTCCTCCAAGGGTATTTGGACTGCCAAAAAACATTATATTCTCAATGTCTGGAACAATGAGGGTGTCCAGTATGAAAAACCTAAATTAAAAATGATGGGCATTGAAGCAGTCAAGTCCTCAACTCCATCCGTATGTCGTGACAAACTCAAAAAAGCATTTGACATCATCATGAACAAAGATGAAGCATTCCTGCAAGATTTTGTCAAGAAGTTCAAGGTGGAGTATCATTCCCTGCCAGTTGAAGATATTTGTTTTCCAAGGGGTGTGAAAGGTTTGGCCAAGTATCGTGACAAAAAATCACTATACAAAACTGGGACACCTATCCACGTGCGAGGTTCACTTTTGTACAACAACGCACTTGAGAAATACAAGGTTGGCCAAAAATATGAGAAGATCCAAGAGGGTGAGAAGATTAAGTTTACTTATCTCAAGATCCCAAATCCAACTCATGAGAACGTGATTGCCATGGTTGATGGCCTACCAAAAGAGTTTGGCCTTGATCAATATGTTGATCGCGATATGATGTTTCACAAAACTTATGAAGAACCATTGAATGACATTGTTGAAAAGATTGGTTGGTCTCTTGAGAAGAAAAACTCGCTCGAGGACTTCTTCGCCTAAAAAGAACTTGACATTCGAGGGATTAAAAGGTATAATAGTTGTTGTTCAAAATCCCAAGGACCCAAATATGTTATATGAGCACCCGTGTCGATCTTGGGAGGACATGGATGCATTTTTTAATATGTCGCCATATAATTGGCGTGTGATTGAAGTAAGGAAAATATGAATGAATACCTTCAGGACTTGGTTAAGGAGACTGGCAATGAATATGCGGGAGTTGTTGCGGATGGCGTGTCTGCTGGTGATGTTACCGATTATATCGATTCTGGCAGTTATGTCCTTAACGCATTGGTATCTGGCTCAATCTTCGGTGGCTTTCCGTCTAACAAGATTACTGCGATTGCAGGGGAACAAGCAACTGGTAAGACTTTTTTCGTACTCGGCATGGTACGATCCTTTCTTGATAACAACCCAACTGGTGGGGTTTTATATTTTGAGAGTGAATCAGCACTAAGCAAAGAGATGGTTGAGAGTCGAGGCATTGACTCCAAACGCATGTATATTATTCCAGTGACAACCATCCAAGAGTTTCGTTCTCAGGCACTCAAGGTGATTGACATGCATCTCAAAACACCTGAGAAGGATCGCCCACCATTGGTGATTTGTCTTGATAGTTTGGGCAACCTGTCAACTGAGAAAGAAGTCTCAGACATGCAGGAAGGTAAAGACACAAGGGACATGACTCGTGCTCAGTTGATTCGTGGAGCATTCCGTGTCCTAACTCTGAAGGCAGGCAAAGCCAACATTCCTATATTTGTTACAAACCATACCTTTGATGTGATTGGTTCCTATGTCCCAATGAAGGACATGGGTGGTGGTGCAGGTTTGAAGTATGCCGCATCAAATATTATTTTCTTGAGTAAACGTAAAGTCAAAGATGGGACTGAGGTTGTTGGTAATATTGTAAAAGCAAAAAATTACAAATCACGTCTAACAAAAGAGAATAAGCAGGTCGAAGTTGCTATCACCTACGACAGAGGTTTGGATCGTTATTACGGCATTTTGGATCTTGCCTTGCGCTATAATATATTTAAAAGTATATCTACCAGGGTCGAACTTCCAGATGGGTCTAAGCAGTTTGGTAAGACGATCAATGATAATCCTGAAAAGTTTTTTACAGAAGATATTCTAAAACAAATTGATGAGGGTGCTAAGAATGAGTTCTTGTATTCCTCAACTGAACCTTGGACAGAGGAGGAAGATGGCGAGTCACAGACCGAGTCCACCAGCACCACTGATTCCGAGTAAATACGTACCTGGTGAACTACAACATGAGAGGGATCATGTATTTGAGCATGAGACCTTACAGGAACTACAAAAACTGGCCTTGAATGGGAAAGATGAAGAGTTTTGGGAACTGCTTGGTCTTGTCCGAGGTGAGGACAAAAGAAAGGACATAGCAGAATTATGCCAGATGAAGAGATAGAACATGAGGTACAAGTCGGTGATAAACTTTATACCGACAAAGGTATGGCCCAGGCAAGTATCACCTGGGCATGGGTTTTGAACCCTATTGATACAGATGATACTGACCACCACTGCATCCAAATCAGTCATCCAAATTTTGACGGAACCATCATACGCCTAAATAACATCGGAGTCATAGGCGATGACCCTCATCCAGAGACTGGTGAGGTACACCCAAAGGCAGGTAGACTTTACGTGGACTATGATATTATTGCAGTTCAGACTAAGTCACGTGCTGATAGGAATGAATGGAAGCAAGAGGAAAAAGAAGAGTTTGAAGAAGTAGTTGAGCATATTGCTATACAAATCTTAGCGAGAGATGGACTTGATAGAGCTAACAATCCTGCGGAACCTGTTAACTAATGAACCATTTATGAGGAAGACACTTCCCTTCCTCAAACCTGATTATTTTCATGACCCTGTACAAAAAGTTGTTTTCAACCAGATATTTTCTTTCATTGAGAAATACAATGCTTGCCCTACGCAAGAGTCATTAAGTATTGATCTCAGCAAAGCAAAGTTATCTGATGATTTGTTCAAGGGGTCAGTTACCCTAGTCAATGAGTTAAAGACAGAGGAAGATAGTCCCGACATTGAGTGGTTGGTAGATGAGACTGAGAAGTTCTGCCAAGACAAAGCAGTATACAACTCAATCATGAAATCGATTGAGATCATAGATGGGACAAACAAAAAAGAGGATAGTGGGGCAATACCTAAAATACTATCCGATGCTCTAGCAGTCTCTTTTGATCCAAATATCGGTCACGACTTCATCAAAGATGCTGAAGCAAGATTTGACTGGTATCATCGCCGAGAGACTAAGATAGAATTTGATTTAGAGTACATGAACAAGATCACTGATGGTGGTCTGCCTGACAAGACATTGAATATTGTCATGGCTGGCACTGGAGTTGGTAAATCATTGTTCATGTGTCATTGTGCAGCAGCAAACCTGTATCAAGGTAAAAACGTGCTGTACATTACGATGGAGATGGCGGAGGAACGCATCGCTGAGAGGATTGACGCAAACCTGCTTGATATCCCACTCCATCAACTAAGAGAGATACCAAAGGACACTTACGATAATAAAATATCGTCCTTGAAAAGTCAAGTCAAAGGCAAGTTGATTGTCAAAGAATATCCCACTGCCAGTGCGCATGTTGGGCACTTTAGACACCTTGTCAATGAACTGAAGATAAAAAGAAATATACGTCCAGATATAATCTATGTGGACTATTTGAATATCTGTGCATCCGCTCGAATGAAGGGCAACCTGACTAACCTGTATCAACTGGTTAAGTCGATTGCTGAAGAGTTGAGAGGTTTTGCAACAGAGATGGAAGTGCCCATCGTCTCAGCCACTCAGTTGAATCGTTCAGGATTCATGTCAAGTGATGTAGACCTTGGAGACACTTCTGAGTCATTTGGGTTGCCTGCTACAGCAGACTTCTTTATTGCCATCCAGTCATCTGATGAACTGGAGGAAAAAGGTTTGTTGTTGGTGAAGCAACTCAAAAACCGATACAATGACCCTGCTATGTATAAGAGGTTCGTGATCGGTGTTGATCGTTCAAAAATGCGTCTGTTTGACATAAGTGATCAAAGTTACGTCAACAGTCCACAAGGCAAGAAACAAAAAGAGGATGATGATACTCCTGCCTTTGATGTTGGTACTGACAATCGCATGACAAACAAACGTGATTTCGGAAATTTTCAATTCTAATGAGTAGTCTATGCTTGACCCTAAAAGGATGCACCGCATCTTTGGTACCATCGATGCTGCCCACAAAACTTGGGACCATTTTGTAAATCATCACGCCACCTCATGGGACACTATTGAGATACAGATGTCCGATGATCTTACTGAGGTGCTTGGAGTCCAAACCAAGTTTTTAGTTAAGATAGCCAAACGACTTAACGCCAATGAGTGTTATTTGGATGGCTCCACGTATGTACCAGACACCTACCGATCTGAACCTCGTATTGACATCACCTTTTATTGTTCTGAGATGGTGTATGAGAGGAAGGTTGGGATCACCCTACCAGTATTATCTGAACTGGCTCATGATTTTACTAAGGTCATTCTGCATGAATATACCCATGCCAATCAGAATGATATTGATCATGACCCTGGAGACCAGATTTATGATTTGGTTGATCCACTGGAGGTTGATGCTTACTCAACTGAACTGGCATATGACTACATTCGGTACAACCATGACCTCACCAAGTCTGATGTTTTTGATAGGTTTCACAAGTCTACATCAAGTGAAATTAGGTCTGAATTGTACCATCTAACCGCACTCAAAGCAGAATTTCTTGAAAAAATGGTAACACCTAAATAGAAGGCAATCTTTTATTTTAGGAGTTATATTGTTATCTTTTACATCTTTCAAGGCACCTGAAGGAGTTAACTTTATCGTTGAAGGTAAAGAGGGAAAGAACCTCCACCTTGAACACTTAGAAGATGAAGTGCTGAATGGTGGTGTCGCAGGTGTAGCAATGGCATTCAAGTTTTTGGATGCCTTGAATGAGATGATGGAAGGTTCAGCAACCTCCAGTGTTAAGATAACAACCAAGTGGGATGGGGCACCCGCAATATTCTGCGGGGAGGACCCATCAGATGGTAAGTTCTTTGTCGGCACTAAATCTGTCTTTGCATCAAATCCTAAACTATGCAAGTCAGATGCAGATGTGGATGAGTTCTACTCTGAGTCAGGGTTGAACCCCAAGTTGAAAATCGCCCTCAAGGAACTATCAACAATAGGTATTCCAAAGGGTCATGTCTTTCAAGGTGATATGATGTTTACCTCAGATGACCTTTCGGATCAGACGATTGATGGTACAGATTATATTACCTTCCAACCCAACACAATCGTCTATGCCATTCCCAAAGGCACTCCCCTCGCTCGTGAAATCAAAGGTTGTAAAATAGGTGTAGTCTTCCATACTGATTATTCAGGTAAGGGAGAGTTATCTGAGTACAGAGCATCATTCAACCCTGCAGTCGATAAATTAAAAAGACCAAAAGGTGTTTGGATACAAGATGCTGAGTATTCTGATGCAAGTGGCACAGCAATGTTCACCAAGTCTGAAAGCAAAAAGTTTTCAAAACAGATTGCTGATGCCAGGAAGATAGCAAACAGAGTAGACAAGTCCATTATTGAAAGATTCGCCAGTGATGACAAACTCAGGGTAGACATCAAGGCATTCATGAATTCTAAAATAAGACAGGGACAAAAAATAGCCAATACCTCTAAAATGGCATTGGAGTTGCTTGAATACCTTGAAGACAAGCAAATGAAAAAGATTAGCAAACTCAAGACTCAAAAGACCATTGATGCTAAGACTTCTGCATTGAAGGAGTTTATCGCAGGGTTGATGACTTCAAAGGGCAAGATCAAAATAGTATTCGACTTGATGAGTGCTATACAAGAGGCCAAAGATTTCATTGTCAAGAAACTTGAGAAGGTAAAACAGATGACGGATACTTTCGTCAAAACTGAGACTGGGTTCAAGGTCACGGGACCTGAAGGATTCGTCGCAGTAGATAAGATGAAAGGCAATGCCGTCAAAATCGTGGATCGCTTGGAGTTTTCCATGGCGAACTTTAACGCAATCAAGAGTTGGTAAATATGATATCTTACTCCAGTTTCGTCGAAGGTATGAACGACAAAATCATGAAACAAAAGATTGAGAAAGAGTACAAAGACTTAAAAAAGGAACCAATCAGGGTTCTGAGAAATATTTGGTCGCGTAGTCATAGGGTCGGTGATCCTAAAGGTATGGACAAAGAAGGTATCATATCTTCCATTCTACGGGATAAACATGGCGACAAAAGGGTCGACATGGCATTTGGATTTAAATAAGGAAAAAATGAGACTCGAACATCAAATCAAAAATGTCATCAATCGCATTGATGAGAAGGCCAAAGACACACCTGGCCAGGGTGGGATGAAAGAGCATCCCATTTCCAAAAAAACATCGGACTATGAAGAAAAGTTTTTTCAGCATGCTGATGGCAAAGATGACCGTGAAAAGTTTATCACAGGTAAAAAACCTGAACACAAGGATAATGTTGAGGACACAGAGGGTCATGAAAACCCTGCTGAAAAATCAAAAGACAAAGCACCGAAAGAATCGGAAGAGCAACAACCAACAAAGGATGATATGAATATCGAACTTAAACAAGTCAAGGACCTGACTGAAAAGAAGCAACCTGAGAAGGAAGCATACAATGTAAAGATGGCTGCTGCTGCCCTTAAGGGAGACAGTCACATGGACATGGGTGGTGAAAAGCATCCTGTCAAAATGGATAAAAAGACTGCAAAGAAAATCATGAAGGACGTCAAAGCAGGTGAAATCGAAAAGGTTGCTGAAAAGGTATCCTTTGCTGATGCAGTTCGCCTTGCACAAGACACAGCAGTCCAGTCCCAAAAAGAGTATTGGGAAGAGGCAGCGAAAAAACGTGAAGAAGGTTGGGGTGGTAAAGGTGGAGTTCCTGGCAAGGGATCAGTCGTTACTCTCCGCAAGAAAAATGGTAAGTAATGAAAACTTACACGCAGTTCGTAAGGGAAGCAAAAGGTAAAACTGCCGTCGTTACTTTTGGCAGAATGAATCCTCCCACCATCGGCCACCAAAAGTTGGTTGATGAGGTGTTGAGGGTTGCTAAGCAGAATGGTGCAACCCCACATGTTTTTGTTTCCCATACTCAGAAGAAACCTAAAGATCCCCTTGACTACAATACAAAGGTCGCCATTGCTGGTAAGGCATTTGGCAAGGTAGTTCAAAAGGACAAGGCAAACAACCCTTTTGATGTCGTATACAAAATGCGAGATGAAGGGTATGATACTGTTTTCTTTGTGGCAGGTTCTGATCGTGTTCCTCAATACAATGCTATGTTCAAAAAGTATTCAGGACACCCTGACCCTGAGAAAGACATTGGAGTAGAACTGCAAGTAGTTTCCGCAGGTGAACGTGACCCTGACGCAGATGGTGCTGAAGGTATGTCTGCAAGTAAAATGCGTGCATTGGCAATGGAGAATGATTACGCTAACTTCATGCTTGGTGCCCCTGAAAAACTTAGGGAGCCAGACGTGAAGAAAATGTTCGTAGCAGTAAGAAAGGCAATGGGAGCAAAATGAAAAAGTATAAAGACCTATTTGAAATGAAACCTGGCTATGCTCGTGGTTCAACAAAACCTTCTGACCTTGCCATGTGTGGATACATTACTAATAAAAC
>MDSZ01272079.1_pt1 | contig 10710 bp, 8 predicted proteins | sample 811201 | NCBI WGS metagenome assembly MDSZ01 (sample SAMN05326647, study PRJNA326480) | marine metagenome | isolation source: seawater | place: Indian Ocean: North | collected 2010
GTAAATCTTTATTTCTATGATGTGCCATTTCCTGAAAGTGGAATAGCAAAAAGCTTGGTACATGAAATAAAATTTAATAAGGAAACATTTTCTTTCTTATCTTCAAATGGATATGGCATGAAATTTATTTCGGCAATGTTTTATTTTAATTGTATAGGTATTTTTTTTTTATTTTCAAAGAAAATTAAAAATTTTACAAAAATTTCTTTATTAACTTCTTTGCTTTTTTTTATAAGTAATAGCATTAGATCAGCTTGGCCATTATGGACATGGCATTTCTTTTTTTTAGGCATATCTTCATCGGTCTTATTAAATGATTTTTTAAATTTATTTAAATTAAGATTTACAAAATATTCAGCAACATTTATTGGGATATTTTTTGTATCTGCATATTTTTTTTTATTTTTTAAAAATTTAAATATTAAGAATGATCATATTTTAAATATTGCACATAAAATTGAAAGTCATTATGCTAACTCTAAGTATGAAACTTTTGCCATGGGTGATATGGCTGGTAAAGTTTCTTATTTATTAGATAAAAAACTTATACAATTAGAAGGCCTAGTTGGTGGAAAAAAAGTATTAAGAAAAATTCAAAATCAGGAGAATATTTGCAAATTATTTAAAGAATTTAATGTAGATATTTATTTAACTACAAAAATTAATAAAGTAGAAGAATTATATTATATTGAGGAACCTTCACAAGTGTCTAATAATGTTAAAAAAATGAGAGGCAAGCTAATAGTTAAACCAGAGATAACTTTTAAATCTGCAGATTTATATGTATATGCATTTAATTTAAAAGATAATAAATTTTGCTTCAATAATTAAATTTTTATTATGACTTATTTTAAATTTTTTAATTTGGATTTTTTTATAATTTTTTTTTCTATACTTTTTATTAATTTATTAATATTATCTTTTAGAAACAATTTAGCTAGTCTTTTAAATATTTTTGACCAACCAAATAAAAGAAAAATTCACAAGTATCCAACCCCTTTGGTTGGAGGAATTTGTTTATTTATTACTATATCGATTGCCTTAGTTTTAAATTTATTTGAAAATTACTTATCTTTAACCAAATTTAATATATATGTATTATTTTATTTAATTTTTTTTGCAACTGGTCTATGGGATGATGCTAAAAGTTTAAGCCCAAAAATTAGAACATTTATAATAACTGCTACAATTATAATATTAATTCCATTTGAAAGTGATTTTATTGTTAGAGAACTTAACTTTAAGTACACAAATAAACAAATTATTTTAGGAAATTTCTCTTTATTATTCACAATTTTTTGCATATTTGCTCTCTACAATGCTCTAAATTTTATTGATGGTTATAATGGTTCTGCAACTTCAATAATTATATTTTGGACTTTTATTCTATTAATTAAAAATCCCAACATATTATATTTCTTAATAATAATAATTATGATTTTAATTTTTTTTTATAATATATCCGGAAAAATTTTTTTAGGAAACTCAGGAACAAGTTTACTTTCAATTTTCTTTTCACTATCTATAATAAATGATTATAATATTTTTAAAACCATTTATGCTGATGAGATATTGCTTATTTTATTATTTCCAGGTTTAGATATGATTAGAGTTACATTTGAAAGAATCTTAAATAAAAAAAAAGTATATTATCCAGATAAAACTCATTTTCATCACTACTTGATAAAAAATAATATCAAGTATATTTGGCAGTCAATAATTATTTTAACAATAATGCCTTTTATTCTGCTCTATATAATTAAAAATATAATAGTTACAATTTTTATATCTATAATAATATATTTTATACTTCTTATATATTTAAAAAATAATAAATGATAAAAATTAAAAGAAACTTTTATTTTAAATTACTTTTGTTATCAGTATGGTTTTCTTATTTTTTAAGTATAAATCTAAATCCTGCTGAGTTTTCAAATTTTAATTTAATTAATAAAATAAGGATTCTTTTACCTTTTTTTTTAACTATTGTATTAATAAAAATTAAATATCAAGAAATTAATTTTTCTAATTTATTAAATATTCACGCATCTTTTTTTTATATTATTTTTTTTCTTTATATTATTTTTAATATTACATTTCATAATAACAATAACATTAATATTTACTGGCCCCTATATATGGCATTATCGTTTTTTATATTGAATAATTTTACAAATAATGAAGAAAAAAAAAATTTGTTGATCTTAACTATTTTTATTATTGGTTTTGGATTTACTTTTTATTTTTCTTCAGGTTTAATTGAATTGATTAACAGATCTCATTATCATTTTTATGGTATAATGGGTGCCGAATTAGGATATTTGGATATTTCAAATCCACCTAGATCTTCTGGTTTAGCAAGACTCGCTCTAATTTTATTCTCTTTTTTATTATATTATTACTTAATTAAAGAAAATAAAAATAATTTTAAATATTTAATTTTAATATGTGCTTTAGGAACTTTTAGTTTAATTTTTCAATCAAGAACTGTTTCCTTTATTTACATTATTTTAAATATTTATATTATTATATTTTATTTTAAAAAGTTTTTTAAAGATAAGTGGTTAATAATTTTCGCAATAGTTTTGCCAATATTAATAAATTTTATTTATAATTATAACTTGATTAAAGAAAATAAGATAATTCTAAATAGTGAAAATAATATATCAGTGACTGCTTGGCAAAATATTATATTAAGGGATTATACTAGTCATAAAGAAAATCCTCAAAGATTCAGTTCTGATCGATTTGATAATTGGAAAAAAGCAATTAATATTATAAAAAAAAATTATATTAAAGGTTATGGGGCACAAGCAGATCGGATACTTATTGGACAATCAGTTCACAATTCAGTTCTTTATAGCACATTGTCTGGTGGTTTATTATCAGGCTTATCGATAATATTTATTTATATTTTATCTATATTATTACTTATAAAATTTTATATAGGTGGGGCCTATAAGCAGTGTAAAAGTACTTTAGAACATTTTGCATGTTCTGTGTTAATTATAATTTGTTTAAGGTCAATTTTGGAAACCTCTTTTGCTGTTTTTAGCATTGATTTTCTTGTTTTTATAATTGCATTTTTATTTTTAAAAGAACGTATAAAAGAATATCAATAAATTTAGTGTTCTTATGTTAAAAATTTATTATTGGGCAAATAATGTTAAAAGTAATTCGGGAGAGGGTATTTTAGCTTTAAGCTTTCTATCTTTATTAAAAAAGAAGTATAAAAATTGCTCATTAACAAATTTAAACACATTTAATCAGAAAGAAAATTTCTTTTATAATTATATACTACCATTTTTTGGGGTTTTAAAACTTTGGATATATCATATGAAAGGAAATAAAATTTGTTATATAAACTATTTACCTATTTGGAACTTTTTAATTTTTCTTAGTCTACCAAAAAAAACTATTCTGGGACCTGTTACAGGAATAGATTTAAAAAATAATATTATTTATAGAATTTTAAAATATATAGGTATAATTATTTTAAAGAAAAAAAATAATAAAATTCTATTTTCTCACAGTCAGTTTAAAAAATACTTTAAAAACGAAAAAAAAGTATTTTATAACTTTATACTTTATGATTTTAAATTTAATAAAGTTTCAAGAAAAAAAAGATTTGATTACATTGTATATTTTAAAAAAAATAAAAATAAAGGAAATGATTTTTTAATAAATATTATTTCAAGATTATCAAGAAATTTTAAAATTGTGGTGATTGGAGATGAATTCCCAAAACATCTAAAAAACGAGAATATATTCAATTTTGTTAATTTAAACAGGACAAAAGCACTAAAATTTATATCTAAATCTAAAAACTCAATACTATCAAAAGAAAATTCTTTAAGCTTTTTTGCAATTGATTGCATTTCTCACCGTCTTAATATATTTCATAATATTGAAGATAGACTTGAAAATACAATTAAAACTAACTTATTTACATCTATTAAATTTGATAACCTAGATTATTCTTATAAAGTATTATCTAAAAATAAATTTTTTAAAAACAATAAAAAATATTTTAAATTTAATAAAAATAATTTTTTAGATTATTTATAAAACTAAAAAATTACTCAGAATAATTTATACCATTCAATAAACTTTTTCATACCTTCTTCTAATTTAGTATTTGGGTAAAAGTTAATATTTTTTTTTAATTTATTTATAGAAGATTGGGTTTTAAAAACATCTGATTTATTTCTTTGTATAACTTTTTCATTAAAACTATTAGAATAATATTTTCTTATACATTTAATTAAATCATCTAGCGAGTTTTTTTTATTATTACCAATATTAATACATTCATTATAAAAATTTTTTTTTGAAAATTTTTTAATTAATAGAATTACAGAATACACTGCATCATCAATATATGTAAAAGACCTTATTGATTTTTTTCCTCCATATATGATAATTTTGTTTCTAGTTTTTATTTCATTCAAAAACTTGTAGTATGCCATATCCTCTCTTCCGTATGGTCCATAAACAGTAAAAAATCTAAGACCCAAAGTATTAATTCCATAAAGATAATTATAAACATTTGCAAATATTTCATTACAAACTTTTGTTGCTGCATAAATCGAAGAAACATTTTTTTGAAAAAATTTTTCATTAAAATTATTATCATTTCCATAGACGGAGCTTGATGAGGCATAAAAAAAATTTCTGATATTATTTTCTTTACAAAATTCCATAATATTTGCAAAAGTTTTAACATTTTGATCAATTGTTTTTATTGGTTGTTCTTGAGAAATTCTTACTCCAGGTTGGGCTGCAAGATGAATAATAAGGTTAATTTTTTTTTTCTTATAGTATTGAGAAAACGATTTATAATTTCTTAAATCAAAATTTTTAAAGTTAATATTTTTATTTTTTTTTAAAAGTAAGAGTCTTTTTTTTTGTGTTTTGTAACTTTTAGATGAGAGATTATCGCATCCATATATAGTATGGTTAGTTTTTGCTAACCAATTTATTAAATGAAAACCAATAAATCCGGCAGATCCTGTAATTAATATGTTCATAAATATCTAAGATATTAAAGTTAATTTATATAACAACATTTTTTTATAATTTTATATTTTCTTTCATTAAAATTTTTTAACTCAAAATAATATTCATTGTATTTTCAAAAGTTTTTGACCACCTAAAATTTTTAACGTGTTGTAAACCTTTTTCTTGAAATGATTGTCTTAGATCAAAATTATTAATTAAGTCTAATATTTTTTTTCTAATTTCATTTTTATTATCAGGATCAAAATATAATGCACTGTCGCTGTTTATCTCTGGTAATGCAGAGGTTTTGGATACTAAAACTGGACAATTATTTGACATTGCTTCTAAAGTCGTCAAACCAAAAACTTCACAATAAGAACTAAATATATAAAAAAGTGCTTTGGTATAAAATCTTTTTAAATTTCCTTTATCTAAATTTTTAAAAAAAAATATTTCATCATTTTTAAAATTTTTTAAAATATATTCATTTATTTCTAATAAGTATTCTTTATCAAAAATTTGCGATATAAAAACAAGCTTTATATTTTTTTTATCTTTATATAAAATATCTTTAAAGGATTCTAGAATAGTTATAAAATTATGATATCTCACACATGATGATACACATAAAATATACTGAGTTTCATAGTTGAAGTTTTTTATACTTTTTTCTTCTATTTTCTCAATTTTTTCTTGACCATCAGCACCTAAATAAACTACTTGAACATTTTTTTTTTCTAAATTTAAATATTTTATAATTTCATGCTTTGCAAAGTAAGAATTAACAATTAGTTTGTCACAAGATTTTACTGATATTTCCATAAATTTTTTTATAAAAAAATTTTTAATTTTTGATCCTGGCATTTTGTTAAAATAGACCCAAGGTAAATTTGAATGAATTCCTAGAATTATTTTTATTTTCATTATACGACAGAATATCGGGCAATAATTCATTGGAGAAAATACTTTCTCAATATTTAATAATATTAATTCAAATGGAAATACTAATTGCATCCAAATTATTTTTATAAAATCAATTTGCAAAATATTTGATTTTTTTTTTATTGAAATATTTTTAGGTAAATCTTTTTTACTAATATTATTTAGGTAATTATTACAAATAAAAACATAAATTTGATCTTTTTGATCGGATTTCAATAATTGTTTCAAAAAGTTGATATTGTATGTTTTTGTACCACTCTCTAGGTTAGTTCCAATTAAGTCAATTGCTATGTTCATATTTGTTTTGGAATGTTTATTTTTATTTTAACTATTTAAATTTACAAAAAACAATCCTATTAATATCATTAATTGTTGTTTAATTTACAGTACAACTAATTAAATTAAAAATTAATTAATGTTTTTTTTACCATTTATTGTATTTGATAATAATAATAAAACATAATGAGTATTATACTTGGAATAAATTGTAATCACGCCGATTCATCAGCTTGTATAATAAGAAATGGTGAACTATTATTTGCTATTGAAGAAGAAAGAATTAATAGAATTAAACATTGGGCAGGATTACCTTGTGCCTCTATTGAAGCTTGCCTAAAATATACAAAAATTAATTTAATAGATATTACAGATATAGCGATAAATACAAATCCATTTTCAAATATTCATAACAAAGTTTTATTTTTTTTAAAAAACTATTTATTTGGAAAAAAAAAATTTGAAATTGCAGATAGACTAAAAAAAAAATTGACATTAAAAAAAGATATAAATAATTTTTTTAAAACAGAAAGTTTATCAAAAAAAATTAATATTCATTACATTGATCATCACATATCACATATTGCTTCGGCATTTTATCCTTCAAATTATCAAAAAGCTGTAGGTTTATCCATTGATGGTTTTGGAGATTTTTGCAGTGTTTCAATTGCTAAATGTGAAAATGACAAAATTGATATCATTAAGAAAGAGTATTTTCCAAATTCATTAGGAGTATTTTACGAGTCATTCACTCAATTTATTGGTTTTAAAAATTATGGGGATGAGTATAAAATGATGGGTTTATCCTCTTATGGTAAACCGAAATATTATAATAAAATTCTAAAAAATTTATTTAAAGAAGATAGTGGTATAAAACTTAATTTAAAATATTTTAATCATGCTAATAAAAATTATAGTTATAAATTTCAGGGTAAACCTGAACAAAATAATTTGTTTAGCAATAATTTAAAAAATTTATTTAATACTAATGATTTAAATGTTGATAATATTTCAGATTTTCAAAAAGATTTAGCTTCTTCTGTGCAAAAAATATTTGAAGACAAATTATTTGAAATTATAAAAGAAATAAAAAATTTAAATTTTTCTGATAATTTAGTTTATGCCGGAGGTTGTGCATTAAATTCATTAGCAAATAAAAAACTTCATGAGTCAAAATTATTTGAAAAAATTTTCATACCTTATGCTCCTGGAGATGGTGGTGGATCAATTGGTGCTGCTTTATATGCTGCAAAAAAAAATAAAAAAATTATATTTTCGAATTTGACCTCACCTTTTATTGGACCTAGTTATTCAAATGATGAAATAAAAAAAATTATAATAAGCAATAAAGAAATAAATAAATTTGAGTGCGAGATTATAGAAAATAAAAATAAACTTTATGAAACAATTGCTAAACTTATTTTCAATAATAAAGTTATAGGTCATTTCAATGGAAAAATGGAGTTTGGAGCAAGAGCTCTTGGAAATAGATCTATTTTGGCAAATCCATGCAATCCTAAAATTAAAGATATTATTAATAGCAAAATAAAAAGACGTGAAAGCTTTAGACCTTTTGCACCAGCTATTCTATATGAACAAAAAAATGAATGGTTTGAGAATAATAATCTAAATGAGTATATGTCATCTGTTGAAAAAATCACAGAAGTTAAAAGAAAAATTATTCCAGGAGTTACCCACATAGATGGAACAGGAAGAGTTCAAACAGTTACAGAAGAAATGAATAGTGACTTTTACTTACTAATTAAAAAGTTTTATGAAATTTCAAATGTTCCGATAATTCTAAATACTTCTTTTAATGAAAATGAACCAATTGTAATGAGCCCAAGTGAAGCTATAAATTGTTTTTTAAGAACAGATATGGATGTATTGGTTTTAAATAATTATATAATAAAAAGAAAATGATAGGCTTTGAAACTATTGGGAATGCTACAATCACAGTCTTTGATGATGTGCCAATTTTGAGTACAGATCCTTGGATTAAGGGAAAACCTTATTTTGGAAGTTGGTCTCATGCTTATAATATTCCCAAAGAACAATTAGATAATATTTATAAATCTAAATATATTTGGCTTTCGCATGGACATCCAGATCATATAGATCCAGATTCATTAGATCTTTTTAAAAATAAAATATTTTTAATTCCTGATCACTATGGAGATAGAATTTTTAAAGATCTATCAAAAAATTATAAATGCCAAAAAATAAAAAGCAATAGTTGGATGGAATTATCAAAAAATATTAAAATAAAATCTTTTGCAGATTGGAACCAAGACTCTTGCTTGCTTATTGAAATAGCTAAAAAAGATATAATATTTAATTTAAATGATGGATCAGCTTTAGGTTGGTCAAAAGAAATAAAGAAAATAATTTCAAATTACAAAAATAGATTTTTAATGAAATTAATTAGTTGGGGAGATGCTGATATGATAAACTTTTATAATCATCATAATGAGTTTGTATTACCTTTGGCATCAGAGAAAAAACCATGCGGTGAATCGTATACTTATTACATGAAAAAATGGAATTGTAATTTTGCTATACCTTTTTCTTGCTTCCATAAATATTCTAGATCAGACAGCATTTCAATGAACAAATTTATTACTCCACTAAAAGAACATTATAATAATTTTAATAACATAAATGGTGAATTGTTACCGGCTTTTATAAAATGGGAAACTAGCAAAAGCGATTATCTAAAGATAGACCCCGAGAAATTATCAAATGATCCAGAAAAATTTGAAAATTTTGGGGATAATTGGATAGATGAACTAGATTCAAACGATCAAGATATTGTAAAAGAATATTTTCTAAGGTTTGATCATTTAAAAAAAAACTTTGGATTTATAAATTTTAGGATAGGAAATAAAGATTTTACGATCAAATTATCAAATAGAAAGGAAGGTATCGAATTCAATACACCAAGAAATTCATTAATTTTTTCAATAAAAAATAATATTTTTGATGATATTCTAATTGGCAATTTTATGAAGACTAAGTTGATTAATGTGCCAAGTTTATATCCTAATTTTACACCCTATGTTACTAAATATGGAGATAACGGACAAGCAAGATCAGAATATGAACTAAAAAAATATTTTGATTATTACAAACTTATTTCTACAAATTATTGGTTAGATTACTTAAAAATAAAATCTGAAAACATAATTAGGCCTAAAATTGAAAAATACAGAAATATTTATCATTTAGCGAGAAATATAAAAAGAAAATTTACTTAAAAATTGTAAAGAAAAAAATTTTTATATAATTTATTTTTTTTACTAAGTTTAATTTAAAAAATGTAATTTTGTTTAAAATTTTTTTAACCTCTTTAAAATTTGATAGATTATATTCAGCAACTAAAATATTGTAAAAACACCAGTTTGGAATTTTGTGTGATTTTTTGACATACTTATTTAAAAATAAATAGGTATTTTTTATTTTTAGCTTATCACCTAAAATATTTTCATTATCAATATTTATAGTTGAAAGTGATTTATCTACTTTATAAAAACTATTTGTTATTTGTGATAATCTAATCCAAGCATCAAAATCTTCCCAGGCAATATATTTTCTGTCCGTATCAAAAAAACCGATTTTTTCAAAAATATCTTTTTTTACTGTCACAGATGATGTGGCAAAAGGTTGTCCGTGTTCTATAAAACTATTAAAAATTGGGTTATTTAAAGACTTATTTTTTATATTTCTTTTACTAATTAATCTTCTGGGTGAAGAAACATAGTGGTCATGATAGATAAATGAATATCCTTGTTTTGCTGCTAAATTAACAAATTTTAATTTATCTTTATCCCACCAATCATCTGAGTCTAAAAAACATAAGTATTCACCAAAAGATTTTTCTATTCCAAAATTTCTAGATTTTGCAATAATACCTTTATTATCTATTTCATAAAAAAAAATCTTTTTATTATTATAAGACTTTACTAATTCCTTAGTATTATCTGAAGAACTATTATCAATTATAATAAGCTCCCAATTTTGATAGGTTTGATTAATTACAGAATTAATAGCAACTTTTATTTTTTTAAACCTATTAAATGTTGGAATAATTACAGAAAAAAGAATGTCTTTATTCATTTTTTTTTGTTTTACAAATAATTTCCTCTATAGCAAAACATAATATTTTTTTCTTATTTGTTATATTTTGTTCTTTTAGATTTAGAATATATTAAATTTTTTAGAGGTGTATAAAATCTATCTCCAGGTTTTATTTCATTAATAATATTTTTCTTTTTTTCATTAAGAACTTTTTCTATAATTAAGTAACTATTTCCAGAAGAACAAACAACTATCCATTTTTTATCGTTTCTGACAATTAAACCTGTCATATATTTATGTGGGATTGCCTCTCCTCCATGAAGTTGAACTGATTTAATATTTACAACTTTATTATTTATTTTAGTTTTAGCCCCAATAAATGGATCATCAAAAGCGTTAATGAACTTTTCTAAC
>MDSZ01116043.1_pt1 | contig 10708 bp, 11 predicted proteins | sample 811201 | NCBI WGS metagenome assembly MDSZ01 (sample SAMN05326647, study PRJNA326480) | marine metagenome | isolation source: seawater | place: Indian Ocean: North | collected 2010
CGAGTCCCGTCCAGACCGCTAATTTTCCTACCCCCATACTTTGGGGGTTTTTGTTATTTAGAGATAAACTAAATAAGAGGCAGTACTCGAGTTTAAAAAAATTTTAAAGTATATTTATTTAGTTTCTATTTTGATATTTTGACAAATCAAATCTTAAATTAAAACAAGTAATGGCGAAGTTTAAACTTAAAGTCAATGGTAAAAGCTTAGAAGTCGATGTGGATCCCACGACACCGGTGCTATGGGTAATTCGAGATCATTTAAATCTTTTGGGAACAAAGTTTGGTTGCGGTATTGCACAATGTGGAGCATGTACAATTCACATGAATGGTGCAGCTGTACGGTCATGTGTTTTACCTGTTTCCTCAGTTGGAGATAGTGAATTGACAACTATAGAAGGTATATCTGAAAATGCAGACCATCCAGTTCAAAAAGCTTGGTTAGAGCATGATGTCCCACAATGTGGTTATTGCCAAGCTGGTCAAATTATGAGTGCTACTGCTCTTTTAAAAGCAAACAATAATCCTTCTGACGAGGAAATTGATTCCTACATGAATGGTAATATTTGTAGGTGCGGAACATACACTAGAATAAAAGCTGCAATTAAAACAGCTTCTAAAAATAAAATATAATAAGATGAATATTGTAAAAACATCAATTGGGAGACGCTCCTTTATAAAAAGAAGTACAATGGCAAGCGGGGGTGTTATTTTAACATTTAATTGGCTAGTCTCTTGTGATATGACTCCAAGCAAAATTAAAGCTCTACCAAAAGAATGGTTTAAAATTAATGGTTTTCTGAAAATAGCTGAAAACGGTTTGATTACTATTATGTCTCCAAACCCAGAGATAGGTCAAAACGTAAAAACGTCAATGCCTATGATTGTAGCAGAAGAGCTTGACGCGAATTGGGAAGATGTAATAGTTGAGCAAGCCCCTCTCAACACATCAATTTTCAAAAGACAAGTAGCAGGTGGGAGTCAATCTATTCGTCAAGGATGGGAGAGTCTTAGGATGGCTGGTGCAGCTGCTCGCTACATGTTAGTTGAAGCGGCAGCATTAACATGGGGTGTCAATCAAAATGAGATTTCAGTTAGCAATGGAAAAATTTTTCACAAGTCTTCAGGTAATGAGTCAGGTTTCGGACCAATGGCATCAATAGCCTCTGAAATTAAAATTCCTAAACAAGTCAAGTTAAAGAAGGTTTCTGAATTTAAAATTATAGGGACTTCCAGAAAAAATGTGGATGGAAAAAAAATAGTCACTGGGAAACCTTTATATGGAATTGACTATAAATCTGAAAACATGCTGATTGCAATGATTGTTCATCCACCTGCTTTTGGGATGAAATTTAAATCAATGGAAGCAACGGAGATCAAAAAAATGCCTGGCATAAAGGATATTTTTCCAATTAAAACTGTTTCTGAAGATTATGTAAAACAGGGAGTTGACACTGACTCATTCAATGAAATTGCAGTAATAGTTGGTGAGTCTACTTGGCAAGTAATGCAGGCTAAGAAAAAACTAAAAGTAAATTGGATGATGTCTGCTGAAAAAATTGAAAAAGTAAAAGGCTGGTCAGGCGATATTAAAACATCTTTGATCCCTGCAGGATTAGAAAGCAGCGAACAACATAATCAATTAATGATTTCAATGGACCATAAAAAAGCTAGAGTAGTTCGTCAAGACGGTAACCCAAGGGCTATGTTCAAAAGGGCAGCCAAAATTATTGAAAGAACTTATACTTGTCCATACCTTGCTCATAATACACTTGAGCCAATGAATTTTTTTGCTGACGTGACTGATGATAGAGCTATCTTGGTAGGTCCAATTCAAACTCCTGAATCGATGGAAAAAACTGTGGCTAATCGACTTAATTTACCATTGGAAAAAATCGATATCCAAATGACTCGAATGGGAGGAGGATTTGGAAGAAGATTGTATGGTCATTTTGTAACTGAAGCTGCAGTAATATCAAAGAAGATGAAAAGGCCTATAAAATTGATTTACACTCGTGAGGATGATATGACTCAAGGTTCTTATAGACCAACCTATCGAGCAACATACAGGGCAGCTTTAGATAAAAATAACAATTTAATTGCATTTCATGTTAAGGCGGGCGGAATACCTGAGAGTCCATTAGCTGCTAACCGATTTCCTGCAGGTGCAATTGAGCACTACTTAGCAGAATCATGGGAGATAAAATCTAATATATCTACCGGAGCTTTTAGAGCTCCAAGGTCAAATTTTATCGCAGGTGCAGAGCAGGCTTTCTTGGATGAGATAGCAGAAATATCCGAAAAAGATCCGATACAATTTAGAATAGATCTATTGAAAAAAGCGAAAGAAAGCCCAGTGGGCCAAAATAATGATTATGATCCTTCACGTTATGCAGGTGTCCTTGAATTAGTTAGAGAAAAATCTGGATGGGAAAATTCTAGTGAGGGAGTTCATAGAGGAGTTTCTGCATATTTTTGTCATAATTCTTATGTTGCTAATGTTTTAGATGTTGTTCTTGAAAACGGAAACCCTATAATTGATAAAGTTTATTGTGCTGTAGACTGTGGTATTGTTGTAAACCCTGATGCAGCCAAAAATTTGTCTGAGGGAGGTCTTATAGATGGAATCGGACATGCACTTTATAGTTCTATGACCTTCAAAAACGGCAAGCCTGAACAAAATAATTTTGATACATATAGACTAATACGTCACTCTGAGGCTCCTAGAAAAATACAGGTTGATTTTGTAGAAAATGACATTGCTCCAACCGGTTTAGGTGAACCCACCTTTCCACCTATTGTTGGGGCTTTAGCTAATTCATTATATAGAGCAACAGGTAGAAGAACTTATAATCAACCATTTATAACAGATAAGCCTATAATTGGATAAAGCTTTTATATAAATTACTTTAATGAGAAATTGCTTTACAGCTAATCATTTTTGTTTTTAGTTTATGATATCAGTAAGAGAGGCAATTAAACTAGTATTAAAGCATAGTCATTCTTTACTGGAAAAAGAAACCCTTACAATTGACAGATGCCTGAATCGAAATTTAGCAAGTTCGGTTAAAGCTCCAATTAATCTTCCAACTTTCAGACAATCCTCTATGGATGGCTACGCACTTTGTATAGGCGAATCCAGTATCTACAAAATTATAGATGAGGTAAAAGCAGGGGATAATAAAAATCCAGTCTTAAAACCTGGTGAATGCGTTAGAATTTTTACAGGTGCGATTGTTCCAGATACTGCTAGTGCTGTAATTATGCAAGAAAAAGTTGTTCTTAAAGGAGATAAAATAAAGATCGAAACTTTAGTAAAACAAAAACAGAACATTAGAGGTGTTGGGTCTCAAATTAAAAAAGGGGATAATGTATTTCAAAAAGGACAAATTCTTCAGCCGTCAGGATTGGCACTATTAAAAAGTCTTGGAATTAATGAAATTGATATAATTAGATCACCGAAGGTAATTATAGTTTTAACAGGTGACGAACTAATTTCACCTTCCGAAACCCTTTCTAGGGGCAAGGTTTATGAAAGTAACAGTCTATTACTTCAATCCGCTTTGGATCAACAGGGTATTGAAACACAACTCATTTTCTTTGCTGAAGACACGCTAGATTCAACAATTAGTGTTCTTAAAAAAGCATTATTGAATTCGGATGTTGTCCTTATTTCAGGAGGCATATCTGTTGGAGAATATGATTTTGTAAAGCAAGCTTTAATAAAACTCAAAGTTCAAGAAATCTTTTATAAAGTGAAACAAAAACCAGGTAAACCTCTCTATTTTGGTAAGAAAAAAAAGACATTTGTATTTGCTCTTCCAGGAAATCCAGCTTCAACTTTATGCTGCTTCTACATTTATGTTTTACCACTGCTTTGCAGATTGAAAGGAGGACGAGGTGGGGGATTAATTAGTTTATCAATACCTATAGCTCATGACTATGTTTCTAACGAAAATCGAGCATTGTTTCTAAAAGCAAATATTCATAAAAAAAATATAAGTGTTTTGGACCGTCAAAACTCATCTATGCTGATTAGTTTTGCCAAAGCGAATGCCTTGGTATATATTCCTGAGAAAGTTAATAAACTTAAAAAAGGTGACTACGTAGAAACATTTATTTTACCAACTAGCATTTTAACTTAGGTGAAGAGTAATGTTTGAGCAACAGCATTTATTTTATTTACTTATTCCATTGGTAGCATTTTTGTATTCAAGTGTAGGCCATGGTGGGGCAAGTGGCTATCTTGCTTTGATGGTATTTTTTTCGTTTCCTATTGATATTATGAAACAAACAGCCCTAACATTAAATTTATTTGTAGCTGGAATTGCATTCTATCAATATTACAAAGCAGGGTATTTTAATAAGAGCTTATTTTATTATTTTACAATAAGTTCTGTTCCATCAGCATTTATTGGTGGATATTGGTCCTCAAACCCATGGTTTTACAAAAAAATCTTAGGGGGTATTTTATTTTTTGCTGTTTTGAGGTTGCTTTATAAAAAGGATGTAGAAGATTTAAAAACAAAAAAAATACCCATCCCAATTGCTCTTATAATAGGCATGACAATTGGATATTTTTCTGGATTAATTGGCATAGGTGGAGGTATAATATTGACTCCTATTATATTATTTTTCCGTTGGGGAAAAATGAAAGAAGCTGCTGGTGTTTCCGCATTATTTATTTGGGTAAATTCATTATCTGGACTTTCAGGTCAGATTATTAGTGGAGTTAATCTTAATACAAATACTTTTTTTTTAGTAGGTTTAGCTTTTTTAGGTGGTATTGTAGGCAGTTATTATGGAAGTCACAGATGGAAAACAAGAAGGTTGGAATATTTTTTAGCACTTGTATTGACTCTAGCTGGAATTAAACTTATATTGTTTTAATATGGAAATAAAGCTTCGTTATTATGGACAATTACAGGAAGCCACAGGCAAAAGTGAAGAAATTATTAGTAAACATTTTTCTACTATTGGACAATTAAATGATTATCTGATAAAATCTTATCCAAAATTAGAAAATCACAATTATAAAATTGCTCAAAACAATATAATTGAATCTTATAATAAACCACTAATTGGGAACCGGATAGATTTATTACCACCTTTTTCTGGAGGATAATTATGGAGGAAATTCGTTACAAAAGGCAAATACAATTAAATGAAATAGGTGAGCCTGGTCAAAAGAAAATTAAAAATGCTAGTGTACTAGTCGTGGGTTCTGGTGGATTAGGGTGTCCAATACTTATGTATTTAACTGGAGCAGGTATTGGTAAAATTGGTATAATGGATCCTGATATTGTCACTTTATCTAATCTTCAAAGGCAAATTCTTTTTACAGAAAAAGACATAGGAAAAAATAAAGCGATATGCGCACAGAAGCATTTACAAAAAATGAATTCAAAAATTAAGCTTAAGGCTTTTCCTATAAAATTAACCCATGAAAATGCTACCAAATATTTCTACGAATTTGATATAATAGTTGATGGGACAGATAATTTTTACTCCCGCTATCTGATAAGTGATCAATGTATTTTACACAATAAAATAATGGTATATGGAGCTATTCAAAAATTTGAAGGTCAGATATCAGTATTTAATTATAGGAATGGCCCAAGTTATAGATGCTTATTCCCTACACCACCAAAAGTTGGTGAAATTCCAAACTGTCAAGATATAGGTGTGCTCGGTGTCGCTCCTGGAATTATAGGAATATTACAGGCTACGGAGATAATTAAAGTAATTTTAGATCTGGATGGAATATTGACGGGTAAATTATTTGTTTTAGACCTATTAAATCATAAGAATTCAATATTGGATTTTAAAAAAAATCAGAAAGAAATTGATAAAATAATAAGTCAAGGAAAAACAATTCCAATTGAGAATAATGATTGCCATATAAATATTGAAATTTCTTTGAATCAAATACATTTAAAGGAGGAAATTGTGTGGATAGATGTTAGGGAAATTGATGAATTACCAAGGTTAACTCAGTTAAGTCCTTTGAAAAAACCAATTTCTATAAATTCTTTAAAAAAATCGAGAAATAAAATTATCGCTTTTTGTCAAACAGGATTAAGAAGTAAATCTTTTATTAAGATGATTAAAGATCAAGGGATTAGAAATTGTTTTAGTTTAAAAGAGGGAGCAGAACAACTTTATAATTGGGTATTAAAAAACTAAAAAATTAATGAATAAAAAAATAAAAAATATTTTTGTAGAGGGTCCTATTACGCCGTCTAGCATTGCAAAATCTATTGAGAACCATCAAACTAAGTCTATGATTGGAGCTCACAACATTTTTTTAGGACAAGTTAGAGCTGATATAATTGGCAAAAAAAAAATAATAGCAATTGAGTATTCAGCACAAATAGAAATTTCGAACCAACTATGTCATGAGATAAGAGAAGCAGCCTTTTTAAAATATGACTTAACTTGTATGCACATATATCACAGTATTGGAAAGGTAAAAGCTGGTGAAATCTGTTTCTTTGTTTTTGTATCTAGCAGTCATAGGAGCCCAGTTTTTCAAAGTTTGGAAAAAATAGTAAATGAAATTAAGGATAGACTTCCGATTTTTGGAAAGGAAATATTTGACGATAAAACATACCAATGGAAGGTTAATAATTAATTATGGTTGATATTACAGATAAAAAAAATACTCTTCGTTTTGCATCCGCAGAAGCAATTATAATAGTAAGTAATAAACAGACAATTAGAGCTATTCAAAAAAAAATTGTACCTAAGGGAGATGTTTTTGAGGTCAGTAGAGCTGCAGGTTTACTAGGAGTAAAAAAAACATCTGAACTTTTACCTGACTGCCATCCATTACCAATTGAATTTGCCGATTTTGAATTTAAAATAGAAGGTTTAAAGATCTCAATATGCTGCAGATTAAAGACTATTTACAAAACAGGTATAGAAGTTGAAGCGATGCATGGAGCAAGTATTGCAGCTTTAAACATTTATGACATGCTAAAACCAATTGATAATGGAGTTGAAATTAGAACAATTAGACTTCTTACAAAAAAAGGAGGGAAGGGTGATAGGCATAGTTTGATAGCAAAAATAAACTGTTCTGTAATTGTCTGTTCTGATACAGTTTCAAAAGGACTTAAAGAAGATACCGCTGGAATTAAAGTAATTGAAACTCTTGAAAATTGGGATATTAAAATTGAAAACTATGAAATTGTATCTGATGACATTGAGAAAATCCAAAGTCTACTAAAAAAACAAATTAAAGAAAAAATATCTCTAATAATTTTTGTAGGAGGTACAGGACTTTCGCCTAGAGATCAGACACCTGAGGCAGTAACTCCATTTTTAGAAAGAAGAATTCCAGGAATAGAAGAAGCAATCCGAAAATATGGTCAAGATAGAACCCCTTATGCAGCTTTATCAAGAAGTGTGGTCGGAATGATTGGTAATAGTTTAGTTTTAACTTTACCTGGATCAACTAAAGGAGCAATTCAATCCTTAAATGCCATTTTCCCTGAGGCTTTTCATATTTTTGACATAGTCAAGGGATCACAGCACTAAGATTATGAAAAGTAAAGAATCTATTTTAACTGATAATTTTGGAAGGTATCATAACTATCTAAGGATTTCTTTAACTGAAAGATGTAATTTACGTTGCTCCTACTGTATGCCTTTAGAGGGATTTCAACTAAGCCCATCAGAGAATCTGATGAGTGCAGAAGAAATTTATGAAATAGCTAAAATTTTTGTAAAATTTGGTGTTAATAAAATACGTCTTACTGGCGGAGAACCATTAGTACGAAAAGACTTTATTAAAATCCTCAATTTACTCTCCACATTAAATATAGAATTATCTTTAACAACTAATGCTGTTTCAGTAGATCGTTATTTTAATGAATTAAAAAAAGCTGGTGTAAAAACAGTAAATGTAAGCTTGGACACTCTAAGCTCACAGAGATTCCACGATATAACTTTTAGAAACTATTTTGACCGAGTTTATGAAAATATCTTTAAACTTATTGAAAATGGATTTAAAACTAAAATAAACGCTGTTATTATGCGAGGAACCAACGATGACGAAATTATAAGCTTTGTTAATTTCACAAAAAATAACCCAGTAACCTTTCGTTTTATTGAGTTTATGCCATTTGATGGAAATCAGTGGAGACGAGAAAAAACAGTTTCTTATAAAGAGATTATGGATAAATTACAGAGCACTTACCAAAAAGACCAAATAATTAGAATTAAGGATGCACCGAATGATACATCAAAGAACTATAAAATTAAAGGATATAAAGGAGCTTTTGCAATAATTAGTACTGTGACAAATCCATTTTGTGACCAGTGTAATAGAATACGCTTAACCGCAAACGGAAAACTAAAGAATTGTTTATTTTCTCAAGAGGAAACTAATCTTCTAAAGGCTTTTAGAAATAAAGAAGATTTAGAGCAAATTATTTTTAGGAATATTTCCAAAAAGTATGCAGTCCGTTCAGGGCTGAGTGATCCAGAAAATTTTGAAGATCCTAGAGAGCACAAAAAAAACCGTAGTATGATCGCTATTGGGGGCTAAATTTTTTATAAAATTTTTCATAGCACTCAGGTGTGTCAATATCAATTAAATTATCACCAGCTTCTAAAAACTTTGCACAATGAATATTTTTTTGTAGAACTGATCTTGCTCCTTTATCTCCAGTTAGTGACTTTATTTGTTCAAAATAATTTGAATCAAACAAAATTGGGACTCCTTTCCAACCAAGATTAGATTCAGAGCCAATAATTAGATCTTTACCTTTCTCGAATAACATTCTCATTTTTAGATAATGAGATGACGAAATTAAAGGCTGATCTACCAAAGAAACTAGAACACCGTCCAAAGCAAAATTTAATTGTTCAATTTTTTTAATACTGTAAGAAAGTGATTCACCCATGCCTTTTTTCCAATCACTAAATCGAATCACTTCTATTGGATAATTTTTTAGAAACGGTTCAATAATTTCTGAATATGCACCTATAACCACGTAAAGTTTTTTAGTAGTGGGTAAAATATTTTCTATTTGATATTGTATGAGATTTTTATTTCCCCAATTAAGCAGTTGTTTTGGTTCACCCATACGCTTAGATTCGCCTGCTGCAAGTAAGATATGGTGTACATTAATCATGAATTCTTCCAGACTTCTCTTTTAGATGTATAGGTTTTTGTTTTCGAATAACACTTAAAATCTCTGCTAAGATAGATACTGAAATTTCTTCTGCGCTCTCAGCTCCAATATTTAATCCAGCAGGACCACGGATTAGATTTATGAACTCAATAGACAGGTTTGGATTGAAATCTAAAGCTTTTTCTACTATATTTTCTCTTCTATTTTGAGGTCCCAGAATTCCTAAATAGGCTGGTTTCACATTAGATAAAGAGAGTAAATATTTTAAGTCTTTAATGAGACTGTGGGTCATAAGAATTACAGCGGTATGACTGTCGATCGGATTAGTATCAATTTTTTCATAAGGTGGAGTTAAAAATTTGTAGGCTCCTTCAAAATATTTTTCTGTTTTTGATTCATCAGGTGGAGCAACAATTGTGACTTGCCAACCCAATTTTGACGCTGCTTTACACAAATGTACAGTATCATGTTCTGCACCAAAAATATATAGCTGAAACAGAGGGTTAAATTTTTGCTGAAAGGATTTAGTTTTTTTTGAGTGTGAAAAGTTTTTATTTAGTGAAAAAATTTTATCAGAAAATATAAATTCAGTTCCAAATTCTTCACTTTCTTCTTCCGTTATAGAATAAAAAGATACACTTTCAAAGGGAATACGATTCTTGAAAACAATTTTAAAATTTTCATTCAATTCATTTGTAATAATTACAGGTTCAATAAGGATATAAATAATACCTTCGCACCCCAATCTTAATCGTCCATCATACTTTATTACTTTTGGGATCTTATTTCTGAAGACAGAATTTGCTTGTATTTGAATTTCTTTTTCAACACAACCACCACTAACAGCACCATATGTTTTCCCATTATCTTGTATCAACATTCGCACTCCTGGCCTACGATATGATGATCCCTCTAATTCAACAACAGTTGCTATAACTGATTTCACACCTTTTTTCTGAGCATTCCAAATAAGTTCAACTAGTATTTTAACCTCATGTGTCATATCTATTATTTGATACTAGAAATAAATTTTTGCAATATGGCTTTCTATGCCATCTTTTAAATAAATTTTTATTTGATTCATAAAAATCCAAAATAAAATAGAATAATCATATAGATTTAATTTGTTTTTCCTAGATTTATAAAAATAATAACAGCATATTTTAAAATGTTGTGTGTTGTGCGGCTAAATTGCCGTTGCAACTAGTGAGAAGCTTTCCATGTTTTGGAAGGCTTTTTTTATTATCAAAAGAACCCATTTATATTTCACAAATCTCTTATTTAGAGATAATTATCGTAATTTTACTTTATTCGAAATTATTTGTGATAATTGAGTCAAAAAAAGTTAGCTACACTTAAGACATTTTGTGAGTTTTTTTTTGACTTTTTTGTCTTAATTAACTAGAAATTGGTTTTGGAATTAAAAAAAATAAAAAAAATCAGATTTTTATTGCGATTAGTTGCATTAGCGACACTAATTTCTGTTTCTTCGTTTTCTCAAAACCAGGACAATACATCTCCAACAGTATCCCTTACAGATTCTGATTCGGACAATTTGGTATACAG
>MDSZ01125271.1_pt1 | contig 10708 bp, 11 predicted proteins | sample 811201 | NCBI WGS metagenome assembly MDSZ01 (sample SAMN05326647, study PRJNA326480) | marine metagenome | isolation source: seawater | place: Indian Ocean: North | collected 2010
ATAAACTGCCATTAATTAATTATAAAAAAAATTTGGGCGAAGCTCTGAAGATAATTAATAGTAAAAAATTAGGAATTGTTGTTATTCTTAAAAATAGATTTATAGAGGGGCTTGTAACCGATGGAGATTTACGTAGAGAAATGAAATTTTTTTCAAAAAAAACAAATTTGCAAAAATTTATGACAAAAAAACCCTTAATGGTAAGCGAGAATTTACCAGCTTCTAAAGCTCTAGCAATTATGAATGAAAAAAAAATAACTAGTTTATTAGTAATTTCAGAAAAAGACTCCAAAAAGAAAACTAAAAGTAAATTAAAAGGTATTATACATATTCATTCACTTTTGAAATATGGTCTTAAATGATACAAAGAAAAGAAAAAATAAGAATTATTCAATTTCTATTACTTGTTTTAGGTATAGCAGCTATTTATTATACTTATTATCAAAATGATAAAATTAAAGATCAAGAAATTATTTCATCACAAACAAAAAATTATTTAGAAGACAAAAAAATTAAAGAAACTGAAGGAGAAGGAGATTATTTTTATAATATTGAATACACTGGGCTAGATCTTAGCGGAAATAGATACTTATTAAAATCCGAACAAGCTTATTTAGATGAACTTAAACCAGAAATAATTTATATGAAGGCTGTTAATGCAATATTTTATTTTAAAGATAATACTGTTCTTTATGTTTGGTCCGATGAAGGAATATACAACAACAAAAATTTTGATATGGAATTTAAAAGAAATGTAAAAGCTAATTACTTAAATAGTGACTTATTTGCAGAAAAAGCATTCTACTCGAACTCAAAAAGCTTCTTAAGTATATCTGATAATGTAAGGATAGATCATATTAAGGGAAATTTAATTGCAGACAAACTTTTATTTGATATAACAAGTAAAAAATTAGATATTACATCTTTTCAAAACGGCAAAGTAAATGCTAATGTGAAATTAAATGAAAAAAGGTTTTAGAATATTAAAGTTTAAAAAAGATAGACCAATATTTGAGGTCAGAGACATTAGTAAATCTTTTGATGGCAGGCCAATATTAAAAAAATTATCAATTAAAGTTTTTCCTTCAGAAATTGTAGGAATACTAGGACCAAACGGATGTGGAAAGACCACACTATTCTCAATGTGTATAGGAGAACAACGACCTGATAGCGGAAAAATATTTTTAAATAATAAATCTATTGAAGAAATTCCGATACATTTAAGATCTAAAGAAGGGCTTGGTTATTTTCCACAACAAAGAAGTGTATTTAATATGTCTGTCTTTAGTAACATTATGGGTCTAGCACAAGAAACTATTAAAGGTGCAGAAAAACAAAGAGAAGTAACTGAAAAATTATTAGATGAATTTAATCTAGGACATTTAAGATCAATTAATGCCACTATGTTAAGTGGTGGAGAGGTAAAAAGATTACAGCTTGCTCGTTTAATGCTTAACAATCCAAAGGTTGTCTTACTTGATGAGCCTTTATCTGCATTAGATCCTTTAATTGTAGAAGAAGTTAGTAAATATATATTAAAAATACAAGCAAAAGGTGTAAGTATAATAATGAGCGAACACAATGTAAAAAATTTATTTTCTTTAACAGATAGAAATTATGTACTGGGTGAACAAACTGTAATAGCAGAGGGAAGTTCGAGAGAATTGTTGAAATCATCAAAAGCCAGGGAAATTTATTTTGGATCAGATTTTTAGTCTAATAGATGAAACTAAAAAAATTTTCTTTAATTTCAAAAAAAAAAATTGCTCCATATAATAAAACAATTACAGTTGACTCGGATAAATCCATCTCAATTAGAAGCTTTCTTTTTGGGTCAATAAGTCAAAATATTTCAAAAGTTAAAAATGTTCTTGAGTCAGATGATGTTTTTTCTACCATAGCTTGTTTAAAAAAACTTGGTGTAAAAATAGAAAAAAAAGGACCAAGATATTACTTTATTTACGGCAAAGGTTTAGGTTCTCTAAGAGCAAAAAAAAATTTACAACTTAATTTTGGGAACTCTGGAACGCTGGCAAGGCTGTTAATGGGAATTCTAGCAACAACACCAAGTATAGAAGTAAAGCTCAAAGGAGATCATTCATTAAACAAAAGAAATATGAAGAAAGTTATTAATTTAATGTCAGAATTTGGAGCTAATTTTTTGCCGATTAATAAATTTAAATTTCCTCTAAAACTTATTTCAACTGACATGCCTATTGGAATAAATTATCACTCTGAAGTATCTGCCCAGTTAAAAAGTGCTGTAATTTTAGCTGGACTTAATTCTTATGGTTCAACTAAAATTATTGAAAAATTCAAATCTCGTGACCATACTGAAAATTTACTATCTAAAAATTTACAAGCTATTAAAAAAAATAAAAAAAATATAATAGTGACTGGCAAAAAATTCTTAAAACCTCTTGATATAAGTGTGCCAGGAGATCCATCCTCAGCAGCTTTTTTTGTTGCGTTAACAATACTTAACAAAAACTCTTCTATAAGGATAAAAAATGTTGGTCTAAATCCAACAAGAATTGGTTTTTATGAGTTATTGAAAAAGTACGGAGCTAACATTAAGTTTCAAAATTTAAAAAAAAATAACAATGAAATTTACGGAGATTTATTTGTCAAAAGTTGTAAGATAAAACCTATTAAAGCTTCAAAAGATTTTTATGTAAAATCTACTGATGAGTATCCAATAATGTTTGTAATCGCTGCTCTAACACCAGGAGTTTCTGTATTTAATGGAATTGGTGATCTTGCAAACAAAGAAAGTAATCGAATAAAAGAAATGCAAAATATTTTAAAACAAATTGGTGTAAAAAGTCATGCCTCAAAAAATGAACTAAAGATATTTGGAAAAAAATTAAAAGAATATAAAAGAAAAAAAATTAAAGTTGCAAATTTAGGAGATCATCGTATAGCCATGTCATCAATGATTCTCTCGTTAGTAACAGGAATTAAAGCGAATATTAAAAATTTTGAAACAGTTTTTACATCATCTCCCTCTTTTCTTAAAAAAATTGAATACCTTGGAGGAAAATTTGAAATATATTAAAAAATTCACTGTATGCATCGACGGGTCTAGTGGATCTGGTAAAACAACTGCTGCAAAACTTTTAGGAAAAAAGTATGGACTATCTGTTTTGTACTCAGGTCTTCTTTTTAGATATGCTGCTAAAATGATTTTAAAAAAAAATCCAAAAAATAATATTTTCTTTTTAAAAAAATTATTTAAAAAACTTAATTATAATAAACTTCAAAAGATGAACTTACATACAGCTGAAATTTCACAATTTTCTGCAGAAATTGCAAAAATATTAAAAATAAGACTAATTATTAAATCTTTTCAAAAAAACTATGTTTTTAAAAAAAAAAAAGTTGTACTTGAAGGAAGAGATATGTCTAAAATATTCCCAAAAGCTGAGGTTAAGTTTTTTATAGTATGTAAACCTATAAAAATTGCAGCAAAAAGACGGTGGCTCCAGCTTAAAATAAAAAATAAGAAAATTTCACTTAGTAAGGTCACTAAGGACCTAAAAAAACGTGATTTTATTGATAAAAATCGCAAACACTCAAAACTTGAAAGACATCCTGAGTCGGTGTACATCAATACAGCAAAATTAAATATCTTAAGTGTCCTAGACAAAATGTCGAAACATGTAGATAAAGCAGTAAATAAATATGGCAAGTGAACAAGAATTAAAAAGAACAAACGTTTTACACAAAGAATTCCAAAATCTTTTGGATGAGGACTTTAAGGATAGAAAACTTAAAGAAAACGAAATTATTAAAGCAACTATTACGGAAATTACCAAAAACTTTGTTGTCGTAGATTGCAAAGCTAAAATGGAAGGAATGATCCCCATTGAAGAATTTAAAAATGATGAAGAGTTTTCAAAACTAAAAGTTGGATCTGTTATTGAGGTATTTTTAGAAAGAATTGAAAGCTTTAAAGGTCAGCTTATAATATCAAGAGATAAAGCTGTAAAAATGAAAGCTTGGAAAAAAATGGAAAAGGTTTTCGAATCGCAAGAGGAATTAACAGGTTTTATCACTGGCAAAGTAAAAGGAGGATGGATTACTAATGTTGAGGGATTACCTTGCTTTATGCCATCTTCTCAAATTGATGTAAGGCCTCTAAAAAAGGTTGATCACCTAATGAACACCCCAATAAAAGTTATTGCGACTAGAATAGATAGATCTAGAGGAAATGTGTGTGTTTCGAGAAGAGCAGTGCTTGAGAAAAGTAAAAATGCAGAGGTTGCAGAGACATTAAAGGATATTAAAGAGGGAGATATTGTTGAAGCTCAAGTCCATGCATGTGTTGACTGGGGAATATTTTTAACTTACAAAAATTTAACATTGCTTTTACATGTTTCTGACTTAAGCCACGGGAGAGTGAAAAAACCATCTGACTTAGTTACAATCGGACAAAATCTTAAAGTCAAAATTACTCGTATTGATCCAAAAACTAACCGAGTATCAGCATCAATTAAAGCTTTAACTGAAGATCCTTATGCTAACATAGATAATACTTTTAAGGTGGGTGAAATTTATGAGGGAGAAGTTACAAAAATAATGGATTATGGTTGCTTTGTAAAATTAAAAGACTCAGTAGAAGGCCTTATTCACTCAAGCGAGTTAGACCACAAAAATAGAAATATAAAACCTAGTAAAGTTTTATCAGTATCTCAAAAGATAAAATGTAAAATTGTAAACATTGATAAAGAGGCTAAAAGAATATCTTTATCCTATAAAGCTACATTAGATAATCCTTGGGATAAAATAAAAGACTCTTTAGGGAAAGAGGTTAAAATAAAAATTAGCAATATAACTGATAAAGCAATATTTGGTGACTTAGTTGAAAGTGGTTTAACCGGGATGTTACATTACAAAGAATTAAATTTTTCAGAAAATATTGACGAGATTAAAAAATATAAGAAAGGTGAGATTATAAGTGTAAAAATTATTGAGATAAAAGACGACAAAATTAGGTTTTCAAAAAGGGCACTAGATAAAGATCCACTAGACTTTTTTAAAGATAACAATAAAAAAGTTGGAGATATCATTACAACTAGAGTTCATGAAGTTCTTAAAACAGGTGTAAAAGTGGCAATTGATAAAGATAAAAAACTTATAGTAACAATTAAAAAAGCAGATTTAGCAAAAGAGACCGCAGACGCTCGTCCTGAAGTTTTTTCTCCAGGTAACGCATTGGATGCTAAAATAACTGAATTAGATCTTAAAACTAGAAAAGTAAAATTAAGTGTCAAAGCAGCTCAACTAGAAGAAGAAAAAAGTCTTTTGAAAAAATTTGGTAACTTAAAAAGTGGCGCAACACTTAAAAATATCTTTGAAACTGCATTAGGTGGCAAAGGGAAAAAAAAGAAAAATAAAGAAGAAAAATAATTGTTAAAGTCAGATTTAATCAAAGAATTAAAATCAAAACACTCAAACCTTACAAATCCTCAAATAGAGATTATTATCGACACTTTTTTCACATCAATAGTTAGAGCTCTTAAAACAGGTAAAAATTGTCAAATAAGAGGATTTGGAAATTTTTATTTAAAAACAATAAAAGAAAATTACAACTCGAGAGATCCAAGAAGTGGGAAATTAATTTATGTTCCAAAGAGAAATAGGGTAAGATTTAGAATCGGTAAAAATTTTAAAAAATTTCTTAATCAATGAAAAAACCAAAAATTTTCATAGCATGTGACACGTCCAATGTAAGAGAGGTAAAAAAAATTATATCTCAAACTCAAACTGAGAAACTTGAAATTGGATATAAATTTGGTTTAGAATTTTTTTATTCTAAAAATGGTAGAAATTTTATTTCTAAGTTGAAAGGTAAAAAAATTTTTTTAGACTTAAAGCTAAATGATATACCTAATACTTGTGTTGCTGCTATACACTCTCTAAATGATCTAAAAAATATTTCATATTTAACAGTACACATAAGTGGTGGAATAGAAATGATTCGAGAAATAAAAAAAATTTCAAATAGAATTAACAAACGAATAAAAATTTTAGGTGTTACTATTCTTACTAGTTTGTCTAACTCGTCAATTAAAAAAATAGGTCACACTAGATCAATAAAAGAATTAGTAAAAAAACAAGCTAAACTGGCAAAGATTGCAAAGTTAGATGGTGTGGTGTGTTCAGGCCATGAAGTAAAATCAATAAAAAAAATTTGTAAAAATATGGAAATAATAACTCCAGGCATAAGATTAGTAGGAGATAGTAAAGGAGATCAAAGAAGAATACTTTTACCCGATCAAGCTTTTAAACATGGAGCAACAGCTCTTGTGATGGGTCGCAGTCTTGTAAAAAAAGGAAATATAAAAAAAAATATCCTTAAACTCATTAAAAATTTAAAATAATATGATTGTCAAAATTTGTGGCTTGCACCCTGCAAGAGATGTAAAGTTTTGTATTGAACTTGGAGTTAATTTTTTAGGTTTTGTTTTTTATGAAAAATCACCAAGAAACATAGATATTAAGAATATAACCTATCTTAAAAGCTACGATAAAAAATCGTCATCCTTTGTAGCAGTATGTGTTAATCCAACAGATGAATTAATTGAAAAATCAATAATTAATAACTTTGACTACATCCAGCTTCATGGATCAGAGACTGTAGAAAGGGTTAAAGAAATAAAATCCAAAGGGTTAAAAATAATAAAAACGATTAAAATTGAAAAAGAGGCAAATATAGAAAGTTATAAAAAGTATGAAGAGGCAGATATTATTTTATTCGATACTCCAGGCATGGAGAAATCCTTAAGATTTCCAAAAAACTTAATATCAAAATTGCCTTCAGGAGACAGATATGCTCTTGCAGGTTCTATATCAGAATATAATATCGAAAATATTGCTAAATTAGGTGTTAACTTTTGTGATTTGTCGAGTAGTTTGGAATCAGATACTCAAATAGGATACAAAGATCATCAAAAAATAGAAAGATTTATTAAGAAAGTAAATGAGCTTAAAAATTAAAAAAGGTATACCACTCATAGATCAACATGATAAGAATTATATGTATGGTGGTAAATTTGGTGGAAATTTTGTTCCTGAAACACTAAAAAAACCAATTGACGATTTAACAAAACTTTTTGCAAAACTTAGAAAAGATAAAAACTTTATCAAAGAAAGGGATTATTATTTTAAAAACTACGTTGGTTCTCCTACACCATTTATTAGGCTTGATAAATTAACAGAATATCTAGATGGAGCTCAAATATACGCAAAAGTTGTATCTGAAGCTAATGGAGGTGCACACAAAATTTATAATGCAACTGTTCATTGTTTGATCGCTAAGAAAGCTGGTAAAAAATATGTCGTTGGAGATACAGGAGCGGGTTATGCTGGAAAAATGCTCTCAATGGCAGCAAAAAAATTCCGACTTAAGTGTAAAATATTTATGGGTGCTAAAGACTTAAAAAGACAAAGACCCAATGTTCTTGCAATGAAAAAAAATGGTGCTGAAATAGTTCCGGTAACAACCGGAAGCCAAACTTTAGTGGATGCCGTAAGTGAGTGTATGAGATACTGGGTCTCAAATTGCGATACAACACACATGTGTGTTGGATCAACAGTTGGTCCAAGTATATTTATAAAAATTTGTGCATGGAGCACTGCTCAGATTTCTAGAGAACTATTTGTTCAAGTAAAAGATGAGTTTGGAAAGATCCCTGAAAAATTAAAATTAATTAACTGTGTTGGTGGTGGAAGTTCTGCGATGGGTTTTTGGAATGAATTTATGGATACACATGCCGAGTTTATTGGAGTTGAAGCTGGTGGGCCAAAAAATAGTAAATTACATGCTGCACCTCTAACAAATGGTTCAAAAATAGGGATCTTGCATGGCGCTGCGCAGTACGTAATTCAAGACAAAGAAGGTCAAATAGGAAAAACTGATTCTATTTCAGCGGGTCTAGACTATCCTGGTATTTCCCCATTGCATTGCTATCTTAAAGATACAAAGAGAGCTAAATATACATCTGTAAGTGATGAAGATGCTTTGAAGGCGTATAAGTTAGTTTCTAAATTAGAAAATATATCTCCATCCCTAGAACCTTCACATGCTTTTGCTGAAGCAATACGAATTGCTCCTAAATTAAAAAGTTCTGAAATTTTAATTATAAATAGCTGTGGTGACTCAATAAAAGATAAAGATATAATTAAGAAAAAATTAGGTACGTATATAAGATGATTTCAAATATTAGTTTAGCTTTCAATAATTGTAAGAAAGAAAACAGACCTGCATTAATAACTTATACAGTAGCAGGAGACAATAATAAGAATAACTCTCTTAAAATACTTAATACTGTTTCAAAATATGCAGATATTTGTGAGCTTGGCTTTGTGCACAATTGTCCAATTGCTGACGGGAGTCAAATTCAAAATAGTTCTTACAGAGCTCTTAAAAATGGAATTACCTTAAAACAAACTTTCAATATTGTGAAAAAATTTAAAAAAAATAAACCAAAAAAACCTCTAATTTTAATGGGCTATTACAATTTAATTTATCAAATGGGAGAAAATAATTTCTTAAAAAATTGTAAAAATGCAGGTGTCGATGGCTTAATAATTGTAGATCTTCCTTGGCCAGAAAACAAAAATTTTGCAAAAAAATGTAAAGAAAAATCAATAAGTTTCGTTCAACTCATATCTCCTACAACAACTAAAGAAAGAATGAGAAAAATTATTAAAGACTCTCATGATATGATTTATTATATCTCAATGTTGTCAACGACTGGTGGAAAACTAAAAGTTTCCCCAAAAAGAATACTAAAAAATTATAATAAGATAAAAAGAATCAACCCTCAAAAAAACCTCGTAATTGGCTTTGGAATAACAAATAAGACAATAAATGCATTAAAATCAGCTAATGGGCTGGTTGTTGGAAGCATGTTATGTAAAACTATAACCAATTCGCTCAAAATGAGACAAAATCCTGTCACAAAATTAGATAAAGTTGTGTACAATCTTAAAAATAGAATTTTATGAATTGGATAACAAAATTTATTAAGCCGAAAATTAAATCTCTTTTTGAAAAAAGATCATCTAAAGTAGAGGAAAATCTTTGGACTACATGTGGTTGTAAAAATTTAATTTATAGAGAAGATATGGACTTAAATCAAAAGGTTTGTCCTAAGTGTGGAGAACATCATAAACTTACCTGTAAAGAAAGATTTAAAACTTTCCTTGATAATAAAGAATTTGAACTAATAGAAACTCCCCTTCCAAAAGATGATCCTCTTAATTTTGAAGATAAAAAAAAATACACTGACCGTTTAAAAGTTGCACGTAAATTAACTGGACAAGACGATGCTGTCTTAATAGCTAAGGGAAAAGTTCAAAATATTGATGTTGTTGTTGGAGCTCAAGATTTTAGATTTATTGGGGGATCATTTGGCGCAGCATCTGGTGAGGCATTTATTGCTGGAGCTCAACATGCAATTGAAAATAATATGCCTTATATTTTTTTTAGCTGTTCTGGGGGACAACGTATGCATGAAAGTTCTATAGCTTTAATGCAAATGTCTAGAACAGCATTAGCAGTAAATGAATTAAAGAAAAAAAATATTCCTTTTATAGTTATCTTAACGAATCCAACTACCGGTGGAGTAACAGCCTCTTGGGCAATGTTAGGTGATATTTTAATAGGTGAGCCAAAGAGCGTTATTGGATTTGCTGGGCGAAGAGTAATTCAAGACACTGTTAGAGAAACTTTACCGGATGACTTTCAAACTGCAGAATATGTAAAGGATCATGGGGGGTTAGATTTAATTGTAGAAAGACAATATTTAAATTCCACGATAGGAACTTTGTTAAATGTACTATTGAAAAAAGCAGAAGCTCAAGTTAAACAAGAGTCTAATGTCACAGTCGATAGATCTCTACAAACTGCTAGCTAATCATAAACTTTTTAACAAATCCGTAAATTTTGGCCTAAAAAGAATTAAGTTAGCACTTGATTTATTAGGAAATCCTGAAAAAAAACTTAAAAATGTAATTTCAGTCATCGGTGAGTCTGGTAAATTTACAACATTATTCTCTTTAAAATCCTTTATCGAAGCAAACAATCAAATAGTAACTACTCATGTTTCGCCTTCGCTTAGAGACATAAGAGAAAGATTTTATATGGGTAATAAATACCTAACTCATAAAGAAATTAAAAAAACTATAAAACATATAGAAAAATTAAATATTCCTTTGACAGTTTTTGAGTGTCTTACTTTGGTTTATATTATAAATGCTTCAAAAATTAATGCTGACTATAATATTCAAGAAACAGGCGCCCTATGGAGATTAGACTCAAATAACATTAATGACTTTCCAAAACTTCAGATTTGTACAAACATTAATAAACAACACTTGAATTTTTTAAAAAAGAAAACTTTAGATGAGGTTATAAAAGAGGATGTAGGATTTCTTAGTAATTTCACAAATATTTATATAGGCAAACAATCCCCAAATGTTTTAAAAAAAATTAAAATACAATTAAAAAATAATACAAGTAAAATTATTTATCCGGACGCTTGGAAACTAATTAAAAAAGGTAACCAATTTTACTATCAAGATAGAAATTTTAAAATAAAACTTAATACCAGATATGTTTATTCTAAAGGTATGTTTGAAAATGTTTGCCTAGCTATAAAAGTAGCTCTTGATCTTAATATAGATAAGAAAACTATTC
>MDSZ01092271.1_pt1 | contig 10707 bp, 6 predicted proteins | sample 811201 | NCBI WGS metagenome assembly MDSZ01 (sample SAMN05326647, study PRJNA326480) | marine metagenome | isolation source: seawater | place: Indian Ocean: North | collected 2010
GCTAGGTAATTAACTCCTGAATCCCTAACACTTCCTCCAAGAATTGTAGTTACTTCGACAACCATCATGTCTGGAGCTGTGCTTCTACCTTCCACTCCTAAAGATTCTACTGAATTCAAATCACCAACGGGCATAAACAAAGGTTGCAAAAGCATAAACAAAGTAAATAGCAGTGCTATTGATTTTTTATCCACCTGTTGCACCCCCTACAGGTTCTTCAAATCTTGACACTATGATTTTCATTCCTCTTTTTTCTAAAATTTCAACGAGTTGGATTAACATCTTATTATGTTCTACATCTGTAATCCCCAATCTTCTACGTTCTTCCCAAAGCAACAATTGTTCGGTTTTAGACAAATACCCGTCCTTCAAATATAATTCCAAAGTGCTTCTGTAGGAGTCACGATTACTAATCGCATAAACAATTGTGTTACCCGGCAAACGATCAGCATAAGATTGGATTGAATTACCTAAAGACAATGCCTCATCGAAAGAAAGTTTTCTTCTATCGACTTCATTTTGAATACTACTTGCAATTTCTTGCAACTCATAATGACTACGCGCATTTCTAATCTTTTTCATATAACGCCTTGCGAGTCGGGTAAGCCTAGCGTTCGCCACGGCTCTCGTATACTATGGGGATAATTAATCAATCGGATGAATTGTAATAATTTATGCATAATGAATAAACAATAATTCGTTCGGCATCAAGAGAACCAAAATCATCAAAAACCATACCTATTAACGAATCATATGGCAGACAATAGCGAACTCCAAACTGGAGATGTAGCCCCCGAATTTACAGCATTTGACTCTGAAGGGAATTCAATTTCTTTGAAAGAATTAACAGCAGAAGGGAAATATGTGATTTTATATTTCTACCCTAAAGACAGCACCCCTGGATGTACAATCCAAGCATGTGACTTCAGAGACAGCATGGAAACACTAAAATCAAACAATGTAGTCGTACTTGGAGTCAGTAAAGATTCAGAAAAAAGTCATCAAAATTTTATTAAAAAACAATCATTAAACTTTCCTTTATTATTGGATGAAGACCTAAATATCCACAACAAATATGGAGTTTGGAAAGAAAAAAGTATGTATGGAAAAACGTACATGGGCACTGCAAGATCAACTTTTGTTATTGGCCCTGATGGGATGTTAAAATTCGTAAATTACAAGGTCAAGGCAAAAGGCCATGTAGAAACGCTTCTTGATGAATTAAAATGGAATGAGTGAAATGGATGAAAAAGAATACATCAAAAAGACAATTATACAATTTCTAAACTTATGTGTAAATTATTCAGAAGGTTCCATAAACAGAAAAACAAAAAGATTGGAAAATCTAATTGGCAAGGACCTAGATTCTGCAAATAAAGAGCTTGCAAAATGGAAAAATTACAAACAATTTACTGAATATACCATAAAAGAGATACTAAGTGGAGATTTAGATGAGTGGATTGACAACATAGATAATCCTGAATTTAATCCAACACCAAATAATGAATAATAATTTGTTAAGTCAATGAACTCTATTTAAAATTTCTAAAGACACTACACCGTTTGAAAGTTTCATTTCCAATTCATCCCCACTATTAATCCCAATACAAAGATCTTCAGACATTCCGAATGCATATGGGAGATTTAACAAAGAGCAAGCTGGCAAAGTCAAAGGACATACATCGGTATTTATTATCGCCTTAGGGCCCTTTCCCGTATAGATAAGACCCATTAACACAAAAGGAGCCACCGTTGAACCAGAACCTTTGGGATATATCAAAATTGTATCTTCAATCGATTTCCCATCTAGAGGGTGTCCTGGTTCTTCAATTACTCCAGTATCCCTATTTACGTAACCCAAATACGTAATTGGAACATCTGTAACTAATGCGGCTCCCTTTACAGACCATTCTTTTTGAGATGGAAGACCCAATCCCTCTGAAAAGAGGTCTCCATTCTGAGGTGATTTGTTTGTAGAATACACTTCTTTAACTTTTGAATCCAATACAGGCCTAACGCCTTCAGACAAATTTGGATTGAAAGCATGATGAACACAGTCGACAATACTCATTACACTAGTAGGGATCCTATTCAATCCACTTGTCAAATAATGTTCTGCTTTCAAAGAGTTTGTCAATAAATGATTATATTTTATCCGATTATATGGAGTGACTTCTGGACATGTATCCTTTAGTATCAATGCTCCTGCTTCTTCAAGTACATCTAAAGTTCCTTCCTGCTCTAACAAATTGTGGTTATGACCACTTGTAAAAATCCAAAGTCTTTGATTAGGTATTTTTTCACCGAATTCCATTCTACCCCTTACTGCTGCCGCTGTTGCTCTTACTTCTCCAACACTTGCTTGCGGGCAACCAATAACAACCAAATCAACCTGGCCTTTTGGTGCCAAATCACTATACCTTTCATCTAGATCATCAATAGTGAATACCAAATGACCCTGTGGATTCCAATCAACTCCAATGAAAGGTTGCTTAGTGACTCCTTCTACCCACAACATAGGACACCCATAATTTGCTGCTGCTGCTGTCAATGCTTTCTTCTGTTCAAATGAAACTTCTTTTGGTAATCCAGTAACATAAGGCATCATCCCCCATGGCAAATTCCATTCGGGTTGTATTTGCTTTCCAATCCAATCTCCAAGAATACTCCAATCAGAGAGTGCTTCAAGTTCGCAATTAACCTCAACTAAAATATTAGGCACTCTATTTACCTCTAAGTGTAACCCCCACATTGGAGCCCAACCAGTGAGAGCAGTAGACAATGCTGACAGTCCGCTTTCACGATTTGTAATGAGTGAGGTGTATGAATTAGAAAACGCAACTGCATTGCTTTCAGCCCAAGAGCCAATTCCCTCTACCTCAACCCCTCTATCATAGGGAGTACAGGATAAAATAGCATCAATCCCTAGTTTAGAATAAGAATGTATTATTTCAAATTGATGTTCGAGGAAGTCTTTAGTCTGAATATCCATCTCCTTCATTTTTTCCTTATCACAACCAGCACTATTCAACGTAGTTGGGATTTCGACTGATGCATTTTCATCTTCTGAAAGATCTTCTAGAAACCTGCGTAGCCCGTGACCTCCAGTAAGAGGAGACACTCCACTGACGTGTGCATGAGAGCATTTGATGAATTCTGTAGCTCCTGCAGTTGAGGCTAAATCTACCACCAATCTTGCTGCCTTTTGTTTTGTTGAACCATGCTCTCCATCCAACATTTTTTTTAATTCCAAAGGAATATTCATCAATCATCCCCCATCGTAGCCCTATCTTTGTTAATAAATACAGGAATCGGTTTCATTTTATGTGAATTTAAAGTGTTTAATTTCAAAAAAATCCCCATCACAGTTTTCTGTCTTTCATTTAGAATTTCACCAGTGGGCTTTTCATGTTCCCTCATAGCCCATTCTAATTCATCATAAGTTGCACCAATTTGTTCTTCATCGGTTCTTCCATCTTCCCAAAGTCCGTCAGTGGGGGCTGCATCTTGTATTTCTTGAATCACGTCTAATGAATTTGCTAATGAATATACTTCTGATTTATACAGATCTGCAATGGGAGATATATCAACACCGCCATCACCATACTTAGTAAAAAATCCAACTCCAAAATCTTCTACTTTATTTCCAGTTCCAACTACAATGCCATTATTTGACCCTGCAATTGCATACAAAGTGGCCATCCTGATTCTTGCTCTTGTATTTGCCAATACTAAATTAGATAAATTCTGATTTTCTAAATCGTTTATCAAATTATCATAAGTTTTTGTAAGGTCAATTAAATGACTTTCTACATTCCCCCACTTTGATTTTAGCCATTCAATATGACGATTGGAAAGGTCGAATTGGGAATTATTCTGATGAATAGGCATATTCAAAACAATTGTATTTAATCCTGTTTTTGCGCATAAAGTAGACGTGACCGCAGAATCAATCCCTCCTGAAACGCCAACAACTAAGGTGTTAATTTGGTTTTTTTCTGCATATTCCTTAAGCCAATTAGAGATTTTATTCCCCAAACTATGCCACTCTTGCACTCTTTCTCCTCCAAATTAATTCAAATCATAAATACTTTGAATTTTAATATCCTTCTAATTTATGCCACTCGCCATCTGTTGATTGGTGCCACCAAGAACCATCTTCTGATTTTTGCCACCATTGCCCATGTTCATCTTGCCACCAGCCATCGCCTTTGCCCTCAGTTGCTGCTTCATATGCAGCGCCATATGCATCTGCTTGATATCTCGCCTCGGGCTCTTTTTGTGGCGGAGGGGTTGCTACAGGCGCTGGTGTTTGAATAGCAGCATTATCTTGAACTGGAGGAACTTTAGAAGGCGCATCATAAGTTTCTTCTTCCCACTCTACCCATTCGTATTCATCATCCTTACCTTTGCGTAAAACAACTACCAATAAGATTACAACTGCAACAATTAATCCTACAAAACTCATAACCAACACGGGATTTGTGTCTTCAAAGACTGCATTCAATCCAGTTGCTTTAGGAGGCAATATTTCTATGAACGGACCTTCAATTGTTTGATCAGCCCATTCTACCCTTACATGATGTAAACCTTCCATATTTGGAACCCACTCATATCTCAATTGAATTGGTTGGGAGCCAAGTGGTATTGTTTCATTTTTACTTGCAATAGTTTTAGTTGCACCTGAGGGCAGAACTTCATAAATTGTAAAGAATATATCTCCTTGTGCATCACCAATATTTTTTGCCACGATAGTAATTTGAATAACCTCCCCAGAATTTTGTTCTCCAGGCGGAGAATATTGAATGTCTGAGGCAGTTAAAGAGACCACTGCTTTACGATAATGAATTGGGATTTCTGCCAAGGGGTTCGAAGCACTATTTTCTTCTAAATCAAAGGGATTACCAGCCATATCAGTTCCTGAAATCCATAATTGCAAGGTCGAGGGTTTGGTATAATGCGAATCTAAAAGCAACCCGCCAATCTGAATTGTTGTAGTTAGCGTACCAGTACCAGCACTACTAATGACGTCTAAATCCTCTACACCCTCTACAATGGTAACTGATGGATTCTCATCATAAATCACCCTCCAATGTAACATCACATTACTTGTATTTAGATACGTTTCTTTGAAGCTAGCTTCAAATTCAATACTATACATGTCTTCTTCTGCAATTTCAACATCAATTCGTGGCTTCACAATTTCAATAATCGTCGGCGCTTCACTATCTACAACCAGTGAAAGTGATGATTGGCTAGTTTGATCAATATTTGACAATGGCAATGAAAATAATTCCCAAGTTAAGGCATAACCTCCATTAGCTTGAGGTGCAGTGAGAGTTACACTGAAATATCCGTTTTCAACAGATGCCAAGGTTGGTTGTTCTCCAGTAATTATTATTTCAATATCCAATTGCTCACTAGGAAGTGCATTGGTCCAATAAAATTGTACTTGTCCGGAAATTGTAATCTCACTACCCGGATATACCCATGCACATTTTAATGTTGGATTCTGAGTTGTTTGAGATACGGGACAATAATCTTGATTACCTGATGTGAATTCGAGTTCTATTGTATCATAAGGTATCCAAATTTCAGCATTGAATTTCCATGCTAAATTGGGGTATAAATCAATATCTTCATTCCCTCCTCGATCAACAACCATCAGTTCTGGAGTTCTAATCTGCCCATTATCATTTAAATTCCATTCAAATGAAAATGTAACTCTAAATTCTAAATCAGAAGTATATGGTCCAACGGATCCTGTTTCTGCAAAAACGTCACAACTTCCTAAAATCAAATAATTAGATTCTGTAAAACATTGCCTTGTTTCGCCCTCCCATCTAATTTCTAATGATTCTTCCAGATCATCTTCATCAAATGTATCTTTATCAAGTGCTAATGAAATAAATTCAATATCGCTTAATCCATTTGGTTCCATAATTGGGAAAACCAAGGTATAATCAATCATAGGATGACGGAATGCATCCGTAGAATCAATATCCCATTTAGCTCCATTACCATCAAGTTCTGGAGGACCATCTTCTTTCAATTGATATGTAAATAATTGTTGATCTTGGTCTGAAGAACCACCAAGTTCTAAAACATTGCCTGCTGCATCAGCACCCACCAAATATCCTGTAACTATATCGCCTTCAGAACCCAATAAATCACTAAATACGTATGTAAAATTATCTTGTAGCACACTCAAATTTTCAGGGGCTGTCAATTGCTGTGCTTGATATTCATCTGGATCAGGATAATCATCATAATCAAAATCATCCATCCATTGCCTCCAAAGCATTAATGTCAAAGTAGGTGGTAAAATTGGTCTGTCTGCTATTTCAAAAGTCAATGTTTGAACATTACTTGGTTCTCTATGATCATATTCCTCAATGTTTGAACCCATTACCATAGGGGCTCTTGAATCTGTTTGGAAATCTCTACTTAAATTAATTGAAGTTAAATCATCCCCACCAGGTACGAGTTCTTCTAAAACAAGAGAATAAGATAATTGTTGTTCGGTAGGAGGTAAAATTATTGAAATATTCATCAAGTTACCATCTACTTCTTGAGTTTGGCCAACAACAAAATCATCTTGAAATAATTTCAAAAGTAATAAATCGCTTCTTGGAGAACTACCATCATCTAAACCTTCAAATGCTAATTTAGCACTAAAGGTAACCACAGTACTCGCTTTTAGATAAGATAAATCTGAAGGGATTATAACCCCTAAATCATTGATTACATTCCATTCTGAAATATGATAGTCATTTTCAATTCCATTTGAGTCGCCTAAACCAAATTTTTGTACGGCAGGTAAACTCTTGTAACCTTCTGGAGTTGTTACCCTTGAAGATATTGTAACAAATGGTTCATCATCCCAAGTTGGATTTAATCTAAATCTAAACGTTGCGTCAACCTCTTGGGGCGTACTACTTACTAGCACAATGTCACCTGAATTAGTAGGGTGCAATTCTACTAATTCATTCGTGGGTTCTCCATTAGTGGTAATTGTTGGAGTCCCTCCAAGAATTGGCCATTCCATAACTACCCGATTATGTAATCCAGCTATTTCAACCTGAATATTTTCCAAAACTTCTGTTGCAGAGGTATGAGTTGTTACCATTTCCAACCATGACTCAGAAGGTGTTAAAGTGGCAGAATCATTTACAAAATCAATTAATGTAGAAGTCATCCCACTCACAGAATCAATATTAATTATTTGAAAATTTAACTCTGAAGAATATGCTGTTGTTACTGGAATTGGAATATTGAGATAATTGTTTGACCCAGTTTGTAAAGTTGAAGTATAAGCATTTAATTCATTGATAAATAATGAAGAAGAGGTGAATTGTAAATTAATATCCTCGTCATACCTAACCAATAAACCATCTACCATCAAATTACTTCCAGAACCTGAAAATTCTACAACACACTCTACAAAATCCACTCCTTCAATAGAAATACTTGTCTTTTGCCCGTTCATCAATGCATCATTTAGTGAATTTAATTGTTCTTCAGCAAATCTATACGTCACTCTTTCTGATGAAATTGGACCATAATTCATTTCGTCAATTAATATATTCCCACAAAGGAATTCCCATTGCACTCCACCAACATCTTGCTTAGGGTCGTCAGACCATAAATCGAAAGAAAATGAATTCATTTCTGAATCTGAGGGTAACCAAAAGGATGTTGATGCAGTAGTTGAACTTATCAAATCTAATGATTGAGTCATCTTACCATCTGCGAATCTATTTTGCCACCCCCATGGACCTAATTGATCTATATCTAAACTCCAATCAATTCTTTCATCATCTGCAATATTTAATTTTAGATTCTCTGGTAATGATGCATAATACAATTCAACATCAAAAGTATTTAGAACACCATTTGAAATTTTAAATTGAATTGTATGTGCTGGCTTTGGTAAATCCATAGTAGTATCATCATATCCTATTTCATAAAAAGGACCTTGGTCAACAGAAATCTCTACTAAACCTACTGATTGAAAATCTAAATCTAAATCCCACCCTGCAATCGGCCTGTGCGACTTAATCATTGAACTTGTAATTGTACTTGAAGTAGAAATTCTCTGGTTCGCAGAATCCCAGTTATAATTTCCAGACCAATAATCACTAGGATCAGAAAGGAAGGTATCGGTAATTTTACCTTGAATATTTACTGAATCTATTTGAAATGGGCCATTTTCTGAATTTATAAAAATTCTCAATAACGGGTGTTCTTGCCAATCTATCGTCCCCAAATCAACTTGCCTAGAATTTAAATTCTCAAATCCTACAATTGGTTCATTAGTTATGGCATCTAATACTGACCAACTCAAACCAAAAGTTCCTGATGTTTTAGCATCAATACTTGCTATACCATATTGTCCTGGCTCTACAGAATATACTGCTGATTGATGTGAACCAAATGAAGGGGATGTCCAATTTCCTGGGCCAGGAACTGTGACTTTTATGTCATCTATAAACCACCAATCACAACAAGTTCCTGAACCACCAGCTTGCCTAAATCTAAATTTAAATCCGGACCAAAAAGCATCTGTTGTAAGTGTATAAGTAACATCTTGAGGTTGATAACCTGGATTACCTAATGCTGCATTAAAATAAGGGCAAGTATTTGCAGGATTACAATTACCTGCAGAAATTGTCTTCCACTGATTGTTTGATGCCCAATATTCAAAATACAAATGTTCTGTAGTATCAGGATCTTCACCACAACCTGAAGCTCCTTCTCTCATCCAAAAGTAAACATAACCATTCGATAGTCCTGAAAGATCCATAGTATTTGATTGGACATTTACAGCACCATTCCTCAGCACTAATGAACCGCCAGTTGTGCCATTTGTACCACAACTCAAATATCCAAGATTACCGGAACCTGTATTTGAATTGTCATTTACAAGCCCATTTGCAGCGTTAGAAGAAGTCCAACCTGCTGGCAATGTCCCTTGTAGGTTTTCAAAATCCCAAAGATTTTCAACACCGAAAGTAGTCATATAAGTCCCATTATAATTCACACCATTGTAAGTTGCATCATAATGTGACCAATCGGACAAACTATCCCATTGAATAGAATCATGATTTACAGAATGGCTTGTAGTTAAGTCCATCTCGAGGTTTGTAAATGAATCTCCACCAAGAATATCTACACTCAAATCATATGATGTTTCTTCGGGCCAACTGTCAATGGAAATTTCAACATTTTCTCCCTCTCCAGCCCACTTTTTTTCACTATTCAAAGTCAACTCATCGACATTTAAATCATTACAAATAAATGGCAACATACTAGTCAGGAAAAACAAAGCAACGGCTACAAAAACTTGGGTTCGACTGGTGTGCATCGTCACTTGGAATCAGATTCTATTTGTCAATGCATCGGTAATCACATTAAAACGCTGTAAAAAAGTAACTAGTAATGCCAATATGACATTGAAATTTAGATGTTACTTATTGATGGTCATATTCAAAACGGGTACTTGGCTCGGATATGCATGGTAGCGCCGAAATCAGCGGGTGAATATGATTCTGTAAAATTAGAAGAATCGATAATGAAACGCTGGCAAGAAGAAAGGACTTTTGCTCGTTCAATAGAATATAGAAGAGATGGAGAACCTTTCATTTTTCTTGAAGGGCCACCTACTGCAAATGGGAAGCCTGGAATACATCATGTTGTAGCAAGAACATACAAAGATTTAGTATGTAGATGGAAAACAATGGAAGGTCATCTTGTTGAAAGAAAAGGCGGATGGGACACCCACGGTTTACCTGTTGAAATTGAAGTTCAAAAAAGATTAGATTTAATGAGCAATGATGCGATTCTTGAATTTGGTATGGAAAAATTCAATGAAGAATGTAAAAAATCAGTTTGGACATATGAGGATGCTTGGAGAAAAATGAGTGAGAGGATGGCATTTTGGGTAGATTTAGATAACCCATATGTAACACTACATAACGATTTTATTGAATCTTCTTGGTGGGCATTAAAGCAAATGTTCGAAAAGGATTTACTATATCGCGGATACAAAGTATTGCCATATTGCCCTCAAACGGGTACATCATATTCAAGTCATGAAGTTGCATTAGGATATAAAGAAGTAGAGGAACCGTCAGTATATGTAAAATTCAAGCTTGAAGATGATGATGCTTCTATTTTAGCTTGGACTACTACTCCATGGACACTACCTGGAAATGTAGGACTCGCAGTTGGTCCTGAAGTTACTTATTGTAGAGTGAAAATTAGTGAAGAAGCTGGTAACTGGGATGGAAGAGGTGGAGCAAAAGTAGGAGAAGAAGTGATTCTTGCAAAAGATCTTCTAAAAGAAGTGATGCGTCATCATGTTGAGATTCTCTCTGAGTTCCCTGGCTCTGAACTTGTAGGTAAAGCGTATACTCCATTATTCCCTGGAGCTGTAGACAGAGGCGAAAGTAAAACAGCTTGGACCGTTGTATCTGCTGATTTTGTAACAACTAGTGATGGTACTGGAGTTGTTCATACTGCTGTAATGTATGGTGAAGACGATTACAACCTAGGTAGAGAAGTTGGTTTTCCTGAAGTTCATACAGTTGGAATGGACGGAGCATTTGTTGAGGGAATCCATTCAGAATTAGATGGAAAATATGTAAAAGATTGTGATGATATTATTATCAATCTACTAACTGATTCAAATAAATTATATCGTGA
>MDSZ01269799.1_pt1 | contig 10707 bp, 9 predicted proteins | sample 811201 | NCBI WGS metagenome assembly MDSZ01 (sample SAMN05326647, study PRJNA326480) | marine metagenome | isolation source: seawater | place: Indian Ocean: North | collected 2010
AAAAAATAAAGATTTTTCCGAAAGTATCGAAACGTCTTATTCAAAATGGGTATTTGCTCAAGGCTATGAAAATTATAACACAACAATTAAAGAGGATGAGCCTATTGTATTTATGAATAGAGATAGTCTTAACGAGGATGGTGAATATATACCACAATCATATAAAACTAGATTTACCCTTGATTTAGTGAGCGGGAATTTGCAAATCAGTAATGTATTTGGTACAACCGGAATGACTTACTTTTCATTTAGCGATATTTTAGGTGATCATCAAATTGCATTTGGTACTGAAATGGTTCTAACGCTGGAAAATAGTGATTACTTCTTGCAGTATGCTTATTTGAAAAGTAGGCGTGATTATTATTTTACAGCTTTCCAAAATGCTGACTTTTTTAATATTGGCTATGATTATTATACGGGGCTGTATACTACAGCAAGGTTGCGGCATTATGGAATTCAGTTTTTAGTTTCTAATCCCTTCAATCGTTATAATCGCATCGATTTGGGTTTCTCATGGCACAACATTAGTTATTCAATACTTCAACCATATACTAATTATGCTTTTACTGAAATTCGTTATGAAGAGATAAACAGTGAAAGATTTTCTACAATTTTACCAACAGTTAGTTGGGTTTTTGATAATTCAGTATTTGGTTTTACCGGTCCTGTAGATGGATTTAGGCAAAACACATCTTTGACTTTTAGTCCTGGCTATGGTACGGATTCTTTATATTTTCAGACCGTAAAAATTGATGCTAGAAAATATTGGAGATTGGGTCGGGACTATACACTTGCATTAAGAACGTTTGTTGGAAAAAGTTTAGGTGCTAATAAACAAAAGTTTTTTATGGGAGGAATTCCGTCCTTACTTGCAGGTAGGGGAGAAACAAATGGGGAAAAAGATAGGGGTCAATACCGAGATGTTATTCTTGACACATCCAATTCCTCCTTAATTCAAGATATTTATTTTACTGAATATGCCTTTCCAATTCGCGGAGCTAGATTCGCTGAAAGATTTGGATCTAATGCCTTACTCGCTAATATTGAAATTCGATTCCCCTTTATTAATTATCTGGCTTTGGGGTTTCCGTTAAAGGTTATTTTTGGAAATATTCGAGGACATGCTTTTTTAGATATAGGTGCTGCTTATGATGATGGTGAATATTCACAAGAAACATGGCCATTAGGGTATGGAGAACAGCAAACAAAATATAGCCCCTGGGTTGCGACTCTTGGCTTAGGAACCAAAATTAATCTTGGTTATTTTTTATTGCGAATCGAAGCTGCTTGGGATAAAAACCCTAATGGATACTCAAAGCCGCAGTGGTATTTTTCGTTAGGACCCGACTGGTAAAATTATAATGCAGAGGTATCAACTATCTCTCAGTTTATGAAAAAAATAAAATCTAAAACAGCCTACCTATGCTCGTCTTGTGGAGATGATTTTTCTAAATGGTTCGGTCAATGTCCTAGTTGCAAGGAGTGGGATACGTTGTCCTCTTTCAAAGTAAAAACAAAAAACAAAATCAGAAAGTTAGGAGAGCGCAGGTCCAAGCCGTTAAAAGATCTATTAGTTATTAAACAAGATGAGAGAATATCTACAAATATTAACGAAATTGATCGAGTTCTTGGTGGAGGATTGTTGCATGGTTCTTTTATCTTATTAGGAGGAAGTCCAGGCGTTGGGAAGTCAACACTCGCTCTCCAAATGTGCTCTGATATCAAACAATTATGTTTGTATATATCTGCAGAAGAAAGTGAGCAGCAAGTTGCACTTCGTGCAAAACGGATAGGAATAAAAACCGATAATCTTCATCTGTCTGGAGAAAATGACTTAGATGTCATTATTACAGAGATTGACTATTTGAAACCGCAACTAGTTGTTATTGATTCTATTCAGACTATAATGAATTTTGAACTTGATTCATTACCTGGTTCACCTAGTCAAATACGAGATTGTGGTCAAAAATTATTAGAAGTATGCAAACAAAATAATATTGCTATTCTTATTGTTGGTCATATTACTAAAGAGGGTAATATAGCTGGGCCCAAAATGCTTGAGCATATGGTTGATACCGTACTTTATCTTGAGGGAGAAAATCGTTATGACCATAGAATATTACGCTCTATTAAAAATAGATTTGGCGCTACTTTTGAAGTGGGAATCTTTTCAATGGGGGAAAATGGAATGGCTGAAGTAAAAAACCCATCAGAAATGTTTTTAGAGGAGAGAAGTCTAAACATTCCGGGCGCTTGTATTTATCCATCCCTTGAAGGTACTAGACCAATATTAGTTGAAGTTCAAGCTCTAGTCTCAAAGTCTAGTTTGAATATTCCTCAGCGAAGTGCTAATGGTTTTGATTACAAAAGAATGAACATAATATTAGCTGTTTTGGATAAGCGGATGGGTTTGTCAATGGCTAAAAAGGATGTATTTATAAATTTGGTAGGAGGTTTAAAAATTGATGATCCTGCAGCCGATTTATCTATACTATGTACAATTGCGTCAAGTAGCCTGGACAAGGCTATTAGGAATAATCTTGTTATTTTAGGAGAAGTGGGTTTAGGCGGCGAGGTTCGTTCTGTTAACAATTTGCATCAAAGAATATCTGAATCTTCAAAGCTTGGTTTTAAGGAAGCAATTTTCCCAAAGTCTAATATAAATAAAAAAATTGAAAAACTTGATATTATATCTCACCCAGTAAAAAATGTAAAAGAAGCTTTTCAAATTATTTTAAATAAAAATTAGAAACGCGATGTAAAATGATTGTCATTAAGATAAATGAAATTTGAGATTTCTAAAAAAGATAAAAATTGCTCTGCTCGCGTTGGGTTTATAACGACAGATCATGGTAAGATAAATACTCCTGCCTTTATGCCGGTTGGAACCTTAGGTGCAGTAAAAACAATTTCACCGAGGGAGCTAATAGAATTAAATGCAAATGTAATCTTAGGTAACACATATCATCTATACCTGAGGCCTGGAACAGAAATAATACATAAGGCAGGAGGTCTTCATAAATTCATAAGCTGGCCAAAACCAATATTAACTGATTCAGGAGGCTTTCAGGTATTTTCACTTTCTAAATTAAATAAAATTAGTAATGAAGGTGTTGAATTTCAGTCTCACCTAGATGGAAGTAAACATATGTTTACGCCAGAGTTTTCTATGGAGATCCAACGAATTTTAGGTGCAGATATAATAATGGCATTCGATGATTGTCCACCTGGAGACTCTGATTTTTCTGTCGTTTTAAATGCTGTTGAAAGAACTTCACTTTGGATGAAGAGGTGTTCAGACTTTTTGATCAAAAATAAAGAATGCTATGATTATACTCAAAATATTTTTCCAATAGTCCAGGGTGCTGTCAATCATGAATTGAGATACAAAAGTGTAAACGAATTACTGCCTTATGCAAAATGTGGCATCGCAATTGGTGGACTTGCTGTAGGAGAAGAAAAAAACGCGATGATGGATACAGTTGAATACTGCAGTAATTTATTACCTCAAGAACAACCAAGATATTTAATGGGAGTTGGCAAACCCACTGACCTTGTTATGTCTGTTAGAAGAGGCGTTGATATGTTTGACTGTGTCATGCCAACTAGAAACGGAAGGAATGGACAAATATTCACAAAGGAAAAAATTTTGAATATTAGGAATGAAAAATATGCTAACGATCACACAGAGATTGACTGTAATAGTACTCACGAATGGGGCAGACAGTTTTCAAAGGCATATTTGAGACACTTATTTAAGATAAATGAAATATTAGGATTGAGAATAGCAACAACATTAAACCTATCATTTTATTTAGACCTGATGGCTACAATGCGCCTGAAAATAAAGGATGGCACTTTCGATTCTTGGTCAAAATCATGGTTGTCAAAGTATAATATTGTGGATAATTAATAATGACAAAAATCCTTGTTCGTGTTGTAGATGCTTATGTTTTTATGAGAAAAAATGATTTGATAAAATTTTTAATTCTGAAAAGAGCAAAAACAAAGATTTATGAACATCTTTGGCAAGGTGTAGCTGGGAAAATTGAGAAGAATGAAAAACCATGGGAGACCGCCGTAAGAGAATTGAAAGAAGAAACAGGACTACAACCTATAAATGTATTTATTGCCGATCATATGAGTAGTTTTTATGAAAGCTATGAAGACAGAATTAATTTAGTTCCCGTATTTGGCATAGAAGTTGATATTGATAAGGTGGAACTATCACATGAGCATAGTAAATACAAGTGGGTAAATTATAAAAAAGCAAGAAAAAAACTAACGTGGCAAGGTCAAAAGAAGGGTATAAAGGCTGTTTTTAAAATGTTAAATTCTGACGGGTCAAGTATCAAATGGAGTTCCGTTATAAACAAAATTAAGGAGTAATTATGTTAGATGTAGGTTCAAAAGCACCAAGTTTTACACTAAACGACCAAGATGGAAATCCTGTTAGTTTAAATGATTTTTCTGGGAAAAAATTAATAATTTGGTTTTATCCTAAATCAAATACACCTGGATGCACTATCGAAGGTCAACAATTTAGGGATGAGTTTAATAATTTTAAAAAGTGCAATACAGCAATATTAGGTATTAGTGCAGATACTGTAAAAAGTCAAAAGAATTTTTGCGATAAACAGAATTTCCCCTTCTCACTTCTTTCGGATCCTGAGAAAGACACAATCAATTCATTTAAAGCTATTGGTATAAAAAAAATGTATGGAAAAGAGTACGAAGGAATTCTTAGGGTTTCATACCTTATTGATGAAAAGGGCATAATTGAAAAAGTTTATGATAAAGTGAGACCCAAAGAGCATGCTAAGGAAGTTCTAAATTACATCAAGGGTTAATATTATTCTTCAAATTGATACATAAACTGCTTTCTTTAAAACTTTTTTTATTTGCTGATTTATTTACATATCCCATCATAACAGAATGGCCATTTATTTTTAAAATTTTTTCTTCTTTTTTTACATTTGTGAGGTGTATAGATTCATTTCCTAGACACAAAACGGCTGTGTTCTCTAAGCAAATACCGATGTGATTTTTTTCAAAATCACCAAAATTTTTAATATCTCTTCTTATTAGATAAGTAGATTTTTTATCAGTTTCTGAAATACTAATATCAGACTTTACATCAGAGTATATTGCACCACAATAAATGGGTAATAGCGCCTTTAAAACAGCCCAGCAAGAATCTATTGGTCTTGAATCACATGAAAATCTAATGCCATTATTTATGTTCAATAATTTTTTTATACCACTTGTGTTAACCAAAAGATTATAATGAGATAGCTTAATTATTTTTTCATCAAAATAGTTTATTAAGGCTTCTTCACTTAACAAAGCATTGTACTTTGGTTGAAATTTTTCAGAAAAAATTGAAATTTTTTTAAAGAGATCGATATCGTCGTTTATTATATGTGATTCTTTAAAAAACGATTTGATGTTTTTAATGGAATTTTGCTTGGATAAAATAGCTGATGCCCCTAATCCCCAAACACCAAATAATAAGATTTCTGTTTGAGGTGATCCTATATCTGGCAAGACAACTCTGTCTTTTGGTTTAATATTAATATGATTTAACCAATTGGAAGTTTGTTGTATTAGCCTTAAGAATTCAAAATTGGTTATTTTTGGTTCTTGGTATAACAATTGTTCTGCATACTTAATATTTTGTCCTTCAATAAGTGCGCTGGTATTTGGATAAGGAACCATGTACTCAATTGGCGCCACATTACCAATAGTTTGTGCCTGATATATATTTTTTTCTATTTGTGATCTCATTAATTAGATTAGATCATTATTAGATTATTACCCTGGTTTGATCTTCCTTTTTATTTCAAATCTATTTAGCTGTTTAGAATATGAATTTCCGGCGAGTCTACCGATAGGCATTAGTTTATCTAAATTTATTTTCCCTTCTTCATAGATTGAATCATCAATATGGAAAAGCACTATTGTGCCAATAACTAAAAACCCACTTCCTATTTCACCATTCCCAATTTCTATTATTTGATTCAGTTTACATTCTAGATTTATTTTAGATTCCAAAACAAGAGGAGGTTTTACAATTTTTGATTTTCCGGGTGTAAGTTTTGAAATAGAAAACTCATCGATTTCTGACTCAAAATCAGTTGAACAGCTTACCATTTTATCTGCAAAGCTTTCTGAAACTACGTTTACAACAAATTCTTTTTTACTTTCAATATTTATAAGTGTATCTTTTTTTGCTCCATCCCAACCTCGTCTTCCTGGTGCAAAAACAATAGTTGGTGGCTTAGAACAGACTCCACTGAAATATGAAAAAGGAGCTAGGTTGTTGACGTTATCTTTAGATATTGTTGATACTAAGGCTATGGGTCTTGGCACTATAGAACCAATCATTAGTTTATGAATATCTTTCACTGATTGGTTTTCAGGTTTGATTATCATTCTTTTAGCCAAGATCTTACATAATTAACATCATCAACAAGAAGAGCTTCTTTAGTTATTTTCATCGGTTTGAAGGTATCAATCATAACAGCTAATTCATTAGTTTCATTTATTCCAATTGAGCTCTCAATTTTACCTGGTTGTGGTCCGTGTGTTAAGCCAGAAGGGTGGTAGGTTATGGAGCCATTTTGAATATTTTTTCTGCTCATAAACTCTCCTTCACAGTAAAAAATAATTTCATCTGAATCTAAGTTACTATGTGCGTATGGTGCGGGGATCGCTAGTTCGTGATAGTCAAATAAACGAGGTACGAAAGAACAGACAACAAAGCTACTGCTTTGGAATGTTTGATGAACTGGAGGTGGCTGATGAATTTTTCCAGTGATAGGCATGAAATCATTGATATTCAATATCCACGGGAAATAATAGCCATCCCAGCCTACTAAATCAAAAGGATGGTTCTTGTAAATGTACTCCTGAATACCAAACTCGAGTTTTACATTTATGCTGACATTTTTTTCATTAATTGGCTCTATAAACTCTGGTGTCCTTATATCTCTTTCACAGAAAGGCGCGTGCTCCATTAGTTGACCAAATTTATTTCTATATTTTTGAGGTGTCTCAATCTGTTGCTTAGATTCAATGATAAGTGCCTGTATTTTTTCTAAAATAGTTGCTTGCCATATTACTCCACGTGGAATAATTACATAATCGCCTGGTACAAGATCCATATTCCCAAAATTTGTTTTAAGCATCCCTTTGCCACTATGAATAAATAAAATTTCATCTGAGTGTCCATTTTTATAAAGTTCAGACATTGATTTATCTACATGTGCTTTATAAATGACTAATTCAGAATTAAAAAACAATGGCACTCTCGAAGATATGAATGTCCCTCTTTTTTTTAATTTTGATGTTTTCATATGATGATGTCGATATGAGACATCTGCTTTAGAAAGTTCAATTTTCTTGAAAGATCCTATTTTTGTAATATTCGTAGGAGGATTCAAATGATATAAATTAGAATAGATACCGCTAAATCCATTACGGCTGACAAGCTCTTCCCAATATAGATTTTTTTGCCCATCTCTAAATTGAGTATGTCTTTTATTGGGTATTTTACCGAGTGTTCTATAGAAAGCCATCTATTTATCAAATAATTTTATTTTCAAGTATTCCTAATCTTTCAATTTCCATTCTAACCGTGTCACCTTTTTTAATCCAACCTCCAGTATTTTCAGGTCGAAGCTCAAGTATGCACCCTGTTCCAACTGTTCCAGATCCAAGATAGTCTCCTGGTAAAAGCTTTGCATTTTTTGAGGCTCTTTCTATCATTTTTGGAAAAGAGTGATAAAGATCATTTGTATTTCCATTAGAAAACATTTTATCATTTACATAACATTCCATTTTGAGATCTAATTTCCCACTATCATTAAAAGAGTCCTGTACCTCATCCGGGGTCACCAGATAAGGACCAAAGCTTGTTGCAAAATCTTTTCCTTTGGCTGGTCCTAGGTTTAAGCCCATTTCTTGCCTTTGTAAATCTCTTGCTGACCAATCATTACAAATTGTATATCCAGCTATATATTTTTCAGCATTACTTTCGGGAATGTTTGCACCGCCGTTGGCAATGATTACAGCAAATTCTAGTTCAAAGTCTAATTCATTAGTTCCATTTGGATATGGTATTTTTGACTCATGACCATACAGTGATGCGGGGTTTGAAAAATAAAAGATTGGAATTTTGTACCAGTCTGGGTTCATCTCAAGACCACGCAATTTTCGAGCTGCCTGGACATGTTTCTCAAATGCATAAAAATCTCTAAATGATTGCGGGTTCGGTACTGGGGGATACAAGGATACTTCGTTCTCAAGATAAGCAATAGGTTTATCACCTCCACTATGAGATTGAATATTGACTCCCGGCAATATTGCATTGAGTTTCTGAAGCTTTCTCAGATTAATATCCCAATTTTCAAGAGCTTTTTTAAGAGTTGAGGGTATTTCCAAATAACTATAGTCACCTTTATTTTCATTGGCCCATATTGAAGCGCGGATTATATCAACGATATACTCATTTTTTTTAAATCCAAATCGATAGTTTGTACCCTCTCCAAGCGAGTATGTAACAAATTTCATTTATAGGTTACCTCTTTTTTTTTGTTCGTTTTCAATGGATTCGAATAGAGCTTTAAAATTTCCTTTACCAAAACTTTTTGAGCCTTTGCGTTGAATTACTTCCAGAAAGAGAGTTGGTCTGTCCTGAAGTGGCTTTGTGAAAATTTGGAGCATATAACCATCCTCATCAGAATCAACTAGTATGCCCAAATTAGCTAATAGCTTTATATTTTCATCTATATTCCCGACTCTTTGCTTTATTGTTTTATAATATGAATCTGGAGTTTCAAGAAACTCAACACCCCTTTCACGTAGATTTTTTACTGTGTATATGATATCATTAGTAGCCATTGCAAAGTGCTGCACTCCAGCGGATCCATAAAATTCGATAAATTCTTGGATCTGAGATTTTTTTGTTCCGGTAGCAGGTTCATTAATAGGCATTTTAATTTTATCATTATTATTAGTCATTACAATAGAACGTAGCCCAGAATACTTTGTTGATATATCTTTATCATCTACGGTCCAAAACCTACGCCAACCAAAGATTTTTTCATAAAACCTACATACATTTATCATTTCTCCTTTTGGTTGATTCCCGACTACATGGTCTATATTTAATAAGCCTGTTGAGCTGGGGTTTTGACTATTTTTATATTTTATATAACCCGGAAGAAATATTCCATGGTAATTACTGCTTTCGATAAATGAATGAATAGTATCACCAAATGTTTCTATAGAAGCAATATTGACGTATCCATTCGTATCTTCAATCATTTTAGGCTTTAAAACGCTTTTTGCTCCAGATTTAATGGAATATTCATATGCTTCTTTTGTGTTATCTACATTAAACGCAATATCTTTAACTCCGTCACCATGTTTTTCGATGTGCAGGCTTATTTCGGTATTGGAAACCAGAGGAGAAGTGATAACTAGATTGATTTCATTTTGTCTTAAAACATAACTAGTAGAATTTTTATTTCCAGTTTCTAGGCCAGAGTATGCGATTATTTCGAAACCAAAAAAATTTTGATAGTAAAAAGCAGCTTGTTTTGCATTTCCAACATAAAGTTCGCAATGATTAAATCCATAAATAGTATAAGGTATATCATTCATTAATTTTTTTTAAAGTACCTACAAGTTTTTTGTTTTCATTATGATTCCCAATGGAAATTCTTAAATAATTCTTCCAGCCAAAAGAAACTAGCTTTCTTATGATGATACCATTTTTAAACAAAAAATCGGCTATTTTATTTGCTTCATTTTCAGAACCCCAGATCGTAGTCAAAAAATTAGTAGCGCTTCTAATGATTTCAATGCCTAATCTATCTAATTCGGATATTAAATAGTTCATTTCTTGGTTATTCGAATTTATTGTTTTTTCCAAAAAACTATTATCACCTAACGCCGCCTTCCCTGCCATTTGCGCAATTATAGAAGGTTCAAAAGGCGCTTTAACCTTCATTAAATTCTTGATTAGGTCTTCTCTTGCAAAACCATAGCCTATTCTTAAGCCCGCTAAACCGTATGCTTTTGAAAAAGTTCTGAGTGTTATCACATTATCATAACGATATAGCATTGAGTCGGGGAAGTCATCAAGGTGTTGCGCAAATTCATAATAAGCCTCATCAAGTATGATTAATACGCGGCTAGGTATATATTTATAAAATGAGTCAAACTCCTGTTTAGTTATATAGGTTCCCATTGGGTTATCAGGATTAGCTATATAAATAATTTTTGTGTTTTCGTTTATTCTTTTTGCCATACTCTTTAAATTATATTTATGGTTTTTCATTGGGATCCAATGCGTTTTCCGACCGGAAGCATTTGCCAAAATTCGGAATCCAATAAAAGAGTTTTTTGCACTAATAATTTCATCCCTTTCTAATAAAAAGGTCCTCATTATTGTTGAAAGTATACCCTCGGAACCAGCCCCAAGAACAACGTTCTGTATCTTTAAATTTTGTTTTTGCGCTAACTTTTCCCTCAAATAAAATCCTGAAGCATCAGGGTATCGATTTAATCTATGCATAGAGTCTTCAATTGATTTTAGTGCAAGCGGTGATATTCCAAACGGATTTTCGTTCGATGCGAGTTTTATAAAATTCTTTAATCCTGTCTCACGTTTAGCCTGATCTATTGGTTTTCCAGGTG
>MDSZ01247198.1_pt1 | contig 10706 bp, 15 predicted proteins | sample 811201 | NCBI WGS metagenome assembly MDSZ01 (sample SAMN05326647, study PRJNA326480) | marine metagenome | isolation source: seawater | place: Indian Ocean: North | collected 2010
TATGGATGAGCCAGGCACAGCACTGGACGCCGAAAACCTTGAAGGCTTTATGCGAGTGATGGAAATGATTAAGGGCTACTATAAGACTGTGCTTTTGATTACTCACTTGGATAGTCTTAAAGATATTGCCGATATGACTATTGACATTGAGCAACAATCGGGTTATGCTTTTGTCAGTCAATAGGAGGACTAATGGTTAGTGAAGAATATTTTAAGAAGTGGAATCCTGAAGTTGATTATCGTCAGAATCCGCACCTATATCGTATTGGTAGAGGACAGCAGGGCGTTCTGATTTGCGAACCTTATAAATCAGAGATCTGTGCCCACTGGCGATTCAAAACTGTTCCAGAAGCAGAGGTTTCAAGCCAGACAATCCTAAAGATGTTTTACGAGTTCGTAGAACAAGGTGATTTTGTGGGTGCAGATATGGCCAAGAAATTTCTACATATGGGTTTCACTCGTGCTCGTCGATATGCTAACCATAGAGATGGTAAAAAGTATGCCGATGATGGAAGCGTCTTGCCGCAAGAGTCGGATGCCTTGACTTGCGAGAAAGCTGACAGCGCTAGAATTTTCTACAATCGTTGGAAAGAGGCAAGAGAAAACGAAAAATATTTAACAATGAAACAGGAGCATAAAATTGTTGAAAAAGGATGATCTAGTTAAGCAGATGATTGACTATGTTGTTAATGTATTGGAGGAAAAGAGACCTGAGTTCTCAGGTTTTTCTGTTTGTCCTTTTGTTAAATCCGATAGGGTCGCTGATGAGTTGCATTTAGATATTTTTGATAACACAAAAGATACTTTATTAGATGTTTTCAAAAGATTTAAACAGTCTGGTAAGAGGAGTGCTTTGGTGGCACAAGTAAACGAAAACATAGAGAGTCATGAAACGGATATGTATCAAGATTTTATTAATTGTGTATTGCAAGAATCCGGCAATTCTAACATAGCGGCCTTGTGTTTTAATCCTAACGATAAACTTGAGATAGATTCCTACAATCCTAGATCTAGAGCGCCTTGTTTTCTGATCAATATGGCATACACAAAACATCTTTCGGCAGCGCATAATTCTTTGCTAAGAACAAACTACTATGACAAGATGCCAAAGAAATATACTGACTATTTGAGAATAACGAAAAAGCTTAACAAAAGTGAAAATACTAATTAGTGCCTGTGTTTACGGTCAAAATGTGAGATGGAACGCTACTAATCGTCGTGATCAAGAGATTCAACACTGGGCTGAATCCAACGGGTTTGAGCTTATCCCAGTATGTCCAGAAAACGAATTGTTTGGCACTCCCAGGAAAGCGATCAGATTGCGAGCGATAAATGGGGAGATAAAAGGTTTTGCAGGAAAAGATGAGGTGTATGAAAAACTAAAACATAAGTGCGAAGAAATATCTAATAGATATGAGGATGTTGTTGGTTTCATTGGTATAGCAAATTCACCCTCTTGTGGATTGTCCGCTGGTGTTAAGGATCTTGGATCGACGATTAAAGCACCCATGCACCAGGCTCTTAATTGTCCAACAACAGAAATAAGCTCAATGCGGAATGAAAAAAACAGAGACTTGTTTTTAAAAAGAATAATGAAAAACCTGTGAAGCCTGGGGATCTTGTAAGGTTTAGGGAGTGCGTGTTTCATGGTACTCCTAATGTGTACACGCCGTGGAAAGTTGGACTACTTCTGGAGTATTTTTCGTGGACTAAGATGGCTACAATAATGTATAAGGGAAAAGATTATCGTATTAGAGCGTCAGATGTCCAACTACATAAGCCGTCGAAAACATTTAAAGATCACTAATTAAAACTACAGAGGAGGTGCTATGACGATGCACGAAAAAATTGACTCATGGCTCGGCAAGTGGGCTTCACGAAAACTGATAGTATGGGGAACATCCACAGCTTTCTTGGCACTAGGGCATGTAACTAGTAGCGACTGGGTTGCTGTATCCCTCGCATACATCGGACTACAGGGCGCAGCCGACATTGCTGCCAGGTGGAAACACGGAAAATGAAACGGGTATGGTACAAGCTGAAGTCCGGCTGGTGGAAGTTTGTACTGGGGTTTGTTGTTTTGGCAAGCCTACTCATTTACTTTTATCGCCTGCTGAAACCAACGGAAGATAAAATACAATATTTGGAAGCTATAAAGACTGAAGCTACTGCGGCCTTAAAAGAAGCGGAGTTGCGTGGTAGACTAGAAAAAGATAAAATTGGAGCTATTAAAACGGTTTTTGAAAGTCGTTTATCGGACACTAAAAAAATAAACGACAGAGAAGAAAGACTGAAGGCTTTAATAAGACTTCACAAGGAACTAGACATTTAAGGAGACAAAAAATGGTAGATATTCCTACACTTGATATTGAGGATTACGATCCCGAACTAAACGAAGAAGAGGAGTCCGTTGAGGATAAATCTGGTGGTGCCTTAACTTATGCCATTGTTGGTGCAGGTCAAGGCGGTGGTCGTATGGCTAAGGCTTTTTATGACATGGGCTACACAAAAACCATCGCAGTTAATACAGCCCGTTCAGACTTAAATGGTCTTGACCTACCAGAAGAGCAAAAGTTTCTAGTAGACGAACACGGTGAGCAAGGCGCTGGCAAAGACCAGGCAAAAGCCGAGGCAGCAATTGAGCGTAAAGAGCAAGAAGTGTTTAACAAGTTCCGTGAGGTGTTTGGAACAAATGTTGATCGCATCTTGATTTGCCTTGGTGTGTCTGGTGGTTCTGGTGGTGGCACGGTCAACACTCTTATTAAAGTAGCTAAGAAGTATTTTACTTACATTGGGGTTGAAGATGTAGACCAGCGTGTTGGTGTTGTGGCATCGTTGCCAACTGCTGGTGAATCTGCATCTCCGAAAGTAGCCAAGAACGCTCATGCTCGCATCACTCAACTTTGCGGGCTCGCAGAAAAAGGAAAGATCGCTCCACTCATCATGGTGGATAACGAAAAGATTAAAAAACTTTACCCCAAACTTACAGTCAAGAAGTTCTGGACCACGATTAACAACACGGTGGCTGGTTTGTTCCATGTCTTTAATGTCCTGGCGAATAAAGACTCAGAATACACAACCTTTGATGCAACAGATTATGACAGTATTATGAAGCAACCGGGTTGTATGATTATGGGTGTAACCAGTGTTAAGAACCTTGAGAACGAAACTGCTGTGTCAAGTGCTCTTAAGAAGAACCTAGAGAAAACACTTCTCGCCGAAGGTTTTGACTTGACAACTGCTACAGGTGCTGCTTGTATTGTTGTTGGTAGCGAGGAGATCTTTGAAGAGACCGTCGGCTTGATGGATAACATTGAGTTCGGTTTCGATACTTTGGCTGCTTTGACTGGTGGTGCTATGGTTCACCGTGGTATCTATGAGGACGACAAAAAGGATAAGCTTGTAACCTATACTCTGGTTAGTGGGCTTAAACGGCCAGCCAAAAGAATCGAAGGGCTTAAGAAATTTTTGAAATAATATGAAAAAAATAGTTGCACTTATATTGTTTTTCTCATATAACGCCGCTGCGGCAGAGGTTACTAAGTTTGAACCTCGCCCAGCGGTTGTTGAGCAAGAGGGCAGCACATATGTTGGAATCCTGTTGAGCGAAGAAGACTTTCGCAAAATACTGGAAAAGAAAATTGATACCAACGCCAAACTATCAGAGTGTTCAGTAGACAAAAAAGTATGTGACCAAATACAGCTAGGATATAAACATTACATCTCTCAACTGGAGGGAGAACTGAAAAAGAATAATTCTTGGTTTGACAGAAATAGGGGAACTATTGGTGTGGTGACTGGCTTGTTGTTGGGAACTGGACTATCGGTTGGTATTGTCCATGCGGTTTATCAGAAATGAAAAAAGATTACAATTACATCGCTGCTGTTGAAAAAGCAATCGCCGAAAAGTATGGAAAAGATGCAGTTCAAGATTTTCGTTCTATGTGGAATCCGGACAAAGAAAAGGCTTACTTATCAGATTTAAAAGAAAAATACAAAGAGCAAAAAACACCTAAAAACAAAACATTTGAAGTTAGTGGAATTGAAATTAAAAGTAAGTCGATTGGGGCAAAAAAAGAAAGAACCTGTCCTGTGTGTAAAACATATTCATTTTCTGGCAGAGACGACCTATATATGAATAGGTTCGATTGTTGTTACGAATGTTATGTTGATTTTGTAGCTCATGAAGAACAGCGTTGGGCGGACGGCTGGAGACCAGACTCAGAACGTTTAGCTTACGCTTTTAGGAGAAGAAAAAATGGCAACAGTGCTAGAGATAGTTAGAGGTTTAAGTCAGGCTGCCGCAAATGCTTATGATGGAGCTTTAGATGAAAATGGTGATCTTTTACAAGTTGGCTTGAACAGAGAAGAGGGGCACGCAATTTTAGATAAGCGTGTTATCGATGGTTTTGGGGTGAAGTTTGCTGGAGATAAACTTGTGGTTACTTACCACAGTGAGGTAAATCTAAAAGAGGTTCACCCAAGAAACCAGTTCGAAAACGAAATAGAGCGTAAGTTTGGTGACATTATTAAGTTCTTGAAGAAAGAATATAAAAAAGTAACAAAAAGCTCAGTGACCCTTACGGAGGTCACCGATGCGGACGTGATAGTTCAGTCTACGTCTAGAGTAAAGTCTTGGGTTCAAGCCACTAAACAATATAAGATCGGTGGACTGGATGGGGTTGAGCCGGTTAGAAGATCTTCAGAGCGTGATCAAGACAAGCCTTTTGAAAAAAGGTTTAAAGATTTCTTAGAACTGTCTTCTGATAAGAGGCCATCTAACGACAAGGCACCTAAAAACCCAGATACGCCAGAGGCATAAATGTCCCTCTCTAAAAGAGAGATAATGGCAGAGATTGTCCGCTGTGGTAAGGACCCTGCCTATTTTTGCACTACATATGCAAAAATATCTCATCCCATGAAGGGCTTGATAGGCTTTGAATTATATGATTTTCAAAAAGAAGCCTTACAGGACTTTAAGGATAATAGATTCAATGTCATATTAAAAGCAAGACAGTTGGGTATTTCTACAACTGTCGCTGCTTATGTTTGTTGGATGATGCTTTTTCATAGGGATAAGAATGTTCTTGTTGTTGCAACTAAGCTAGGAACGGCCACTAATTTGGTCAAAAAAATAAAAGCCATCCATAAGCATTTGCCACAATGGTTAAAGATCGCCTCAATCAGCATCGATAACCGAACATCTTTTGAACTGAGCAACGGATCCCAAGTTAAAGCATCTTCGACGTCTGGTGATGCTGGTCGATCCGAAGCCCTATCCTTGTTGGTTGTTGATGAGGCTGCCTTTGTCGAGGGTATGGAGGAGCTTTGGGCTGGTCTTTATCCTACTCTTTCAACGGGTGGTCGCTGCGTTGCTTTGTCTACACCTAACGGAGTTGGCAACTGGTTCCATAAGACCTACACTGAGGCTGAAGAGGGTAAGAATGATTTTCATACCATTAAATTGCCTTGGGATGTTCATCCGGATCGTGATGAGCAGTGGTTTGAAAAAGAGACAAGAAACATGTCTCGCAGAGAAATAGCGCAAGAGTTAGAATGTAATTTTAATGCATCAGGCGAGACGGTTGTACATGGTGACGACCTCAAAGTAATTTTAGAAAATTTGCACGAACCAAAAAGAAGAACTGGTTTTGATAGAAATTATTGGATCTGGGACGAACCTAGGGAAAATTCAGATTATTTGTTGATAGCGGACGTTGCGAGAGGTGATGGCACCGATTTTAGTGTCGCTCAAGTCTTCGACATACAATCTATGACCCAAGTAGCAGAGTATCAAGGGAAGATTACCCCCGATATGTTCGCACCACTTCTTTTTTCAATAGCTAGTGAGTATAATAATGCACTACTGGTGATAGAGAATAATTCACTAGGTATTGGTGTTTTAGGAAGACTTAGAGACCTAGAGTATAAAAATCTGTATTATAGTGTAAAATCTACTCACGAATATGTGGACGAGTTAACTGCGGAGGCTATTGGTGGTGTGCCAGGTTTTACGATGTCAATGAAAACTAGACCACTAGTAATAGCTAAGTTTGAAGAATTCGTTAGAAATAAACTAATTACTATTAATTCTATGAGATTGGCTAACGAAATAAAAACATTTGTATGGCACAATGGGAGACCGCAGGCTATGAGAAGTTATAATGACGATCTAGTTATAGCCACAGCCATAGGATGCTGGGTAAGAGACACAGCATTAGTTACAAACAAAAGAGATGTTGAATATAAGAAAGCAATGTTATCTGGTATATCTGTTTCAACTACCACTCTAAACACTAAAATACATGGACAGGTTGGGCACAGGGGACAACCAACCACGTTTAAAGGAACTGATGGTAGAACACACGATATGGGATGGATAATAAAAGGGTAAAAAATGAGCGACAATAATTCAAACAACAACAGTAATAATCCTAGAAATGTGCAGTCTTCTCTTTTCAAGAGACTAACGAGATTGTTCAGCGGCCCGATTGTAAACTATGATCGTCCATTGCCAGCCAGCACAAGGGGCTCCAGGGATATTAAAAAATACACGTTTAAGACCAATACCGGCAGAGAATTCAAGAAAAAAGAGTATTACAACCCTTTTACTGATTACAATAGTAAGGTTTTACACGCAAGAAACAAACAGGTTAGGTACACTGATTTTGAGCAGATGGAGTACATGCCTGAAATAGCCTCTGCTCTTGACGTTTATGCTGACGAAATAACGACATCAAACGCCTTGTCGTCTTTGGTCAACATTGAATGTCATAACCAGGAGATCAAAGAAATAATAAATCTTCTTTTGTATGGTGTATTGAATGTAGAGTCCAATCTTTTTGGCTGGGCACGAAGCATGTGTAAGTATGGTGACTATTATTTATACATTGACATTGACGATAAGTTAGGTATAACAAACGTTATTCCTCTACCGGTGAGGCAAGTTGAAAGAATAGAGGGAACAGACCCAACAAACCCAAATTACATTCAGTATTTCTGGGAGAATGCAGACGCAGGGAAAGGCGTTACATTTGAAAACTGGCAGGTATCACACTTTCGTGTGCTGGGTAATGATAAATATGTCCCCTATGGGACTTCTGTGCTGGAGCCATCTCGAAGAATTTGGCGACAACTGTCTTTATTAGAAGATGCGATGATGGCCTATCGTATTGTTAGATCACCTGAGCGACGTGTTTTTTATATTGATGTTGGAAACATAGCGGCTGAAGATGTGGAACAATACATTGAGCGTGTCAAGACGCAAATGAAGAGAAATCAAATTGTTGATGAAGACTCTGGGCGTGTTGATTTAAGATACAACGCCATGAGCATTGATGAGGATTATTACATACCGGTAAGGGGTGACAAAAACAGCACTAGAATTGAAACAATAGCTGGCGGACAATTTACCGGTGACATCGATGATGTTCAATACCTTAGGGATAAGCTTTTTTCCGCCTTGAAGGTACCTAAAGCCTACCTGGCTCAATCAGATTCGATGGAAGACAAGACAACTCTTGCTCAAAAAGACATAAGATTTGCCAGAACGATCCAGAGACTTCAGAGGGTTGTCATTGCTGAATTAGAAAAACTTTGTATAGTTCATTTATTTTCTTTGGGTTTCAGAGATAAAGATTTGTTGTCTTTTAAGTTATCTTTGAATAACCCCTCTAAATTAGCCGAACTACAAGAGTTGGAACATCTTAGAACTAAGTTTGATATCGCCGGTAGTGCTACTGATGGTTACTTCTCAAAACGGTGGGTCTATAAAAATATCTTTAAATTGTCAGAAGAGGAAGTGCAAAGGATACAAATCGAGCAATTTTCGGATGCTAAATTGAACTCTATGATTGAGAAGACAGGCGAGGTTGCTGCTGGCGACGAAGGCGGCGGCGAAGGCGGACTTGACGATCTGCTAGGAGATGAGGGTGGTGATGACGCCGGGGATGATCTTCTTGGTGACACTGGCGACGAGGGCGATGAGGACGAAGGACCACTTTTGGCACAACCAGGTGACGAACCAGATGAGCCAGCGCAACGAGATGATGGGTATGTTCCAGTCACCTCGAAAAAGTTTAAACAAGGAGCAAGAAAAAGAAGTTATTTGTCTTCTGCTGGAAGTAATATTGCCTCCTCTTCCCAGAGAAACCTATTTAAAGGGTGGAGTGGTGAAATGGGTCCACTATCTAGGGGAGTTGTTGGAGAGGCGCTGGATAAAGAAGAAAAACTTCTCCACGAAACCCAGCATGAAGTTAAACAACTTATTGAACAGTTGGAGCGTAAAAATGAAAAAGAGACATAACAAAAAAAGAAACACAGCTTTTTTGTTTGAAGTATTGGTTAGGGAACTAACTAAGTCATTTGTATCAAAAGATTCCGAAAGATCTACCAAAATAAAAAGAATGTTTAAAGAGTCTTTTGGCGAAGAGTCAGTTCTAAAGAGGGAACTAAATTGCTACAAAGCACTAAGAGATAAATCAGGACTTGATAAGTATACAGCCGAGAAGCTTGTCTTTGAGACCAAGAAGGTTTACAATTCTTTGGATCAGGATGAGATATTTTTCGAACAGTCTAAATTGATTAAAAAGATAAACGTTGACTTGGGGTCTGGCGTTTATAAAAATTTTGTGCCCAACTATAAATCATACGCTACAATATCACAAATTTTTGGTGATAAAACCCCTGTAAAAAGTCGTGTCCTGTTAGAGTCAGAGATCATAGACAACCTTATAACTGAGGACAAAAAACAAGACGAAATGAAAACTATCGATTCTTTGGTGGTTAGGACTTTTACAGAGAATTTTAATAAAAAGTATGCTGGACTGTTAGAATCCCAGAGAAAGCTTCTAGAACATTATATTGTTTCTTTCCTTGATAATGGAGTAGACTTTAAAATATTTTTAGCTGAACAGTTGTCTACTATTAAGAATGATATAAAACAATCTCTAAAACTGGATGAGGTAAAGAATGATAGAGAAATGGTTGAAGGCACCAAAAAGACTTTATCAATGGTAGAAAACTTTGATGTTTCATCTTTTGATAAAAAAGACTTGATCAAAGTTCTAAAACTTCAAAACTTAGTGAACGAGTACGCAAAAGATGCCGATTAAAATAAAGATAGGTGACAACGTTAAGGCAGAGAGCAAGCCACCACAGGCCACAGTTGCGCTTAAAATAAGCAAAACTCTTAATGGAAACCTCCTAATAAACGACCACAAACACATAGACATAGTTGTCATGCCTAAACAAAATAAAATAGTTACAATGCCCAAGCCATATGCAGAGGTGGATACTTTTCAAACGCAAAAAGATTTTCTATATGCAATGTTTAAGGGTGGCGTTACTGAAGACTTAAGCCCTCAGGGCGGGCAAGCATTTGGCATGATTGAGGCTAAATACCCAAAAGAGGCAGAGGTAGATCCACTTCAGGCAGTCTTGTATCAGATTGAAAAATATATTCACGAGACCAAAGACGACGAAATTGTTTATGATAATTATGATGCAAACATTGAGGACAATTTTGTTGACCCATCACCTGAAAAGTCAACTGAATATGGTGAGGTCCCCCCGTATGAAGATACGCCTGAGGGCGCACAGACTGCTGTCTACTCTTACTATGGTTATGGGTACAGGTATTAAAGAAAGAAAACAGTGAATTTGTTATTATTTATTCTTTGTTGTTACGGGTTAACGCAAATACTGGTTTATTCAACTTTACTAAGCCACATTCGACCAAAACATCATTTCTTTCACTGTCCCATGTGCATTGGCTTTTGGGTTGGAGTTGTTCTTATGCTCCTAAACCCATTTACAGAACTATTTACCTTTGATGTTTCTTTGGTAAACGGTCTTTTGTTGGGTTGGTTGTCATCAGGAACATCGTATGCGCTATGTATGCTAGTTTCAGATGGAGGATTCCAGCATGAATATCGATCTAAAAGGGTTGTGGACACAGAAGTGGATGCTAAGACCAGTCGCAAATTGTTGCAGGGGTAGTAGTACCGTGCGGGTAACGCCCGCACTCTAAGGAGATTAAAATGAACAAGAAATATGTGCTTCAAGAGTTTATGAATTTAGATTACAGTGATGATCTTCTCACTGAAGAAGAGCGAGAGGGTAATCGTAACGGTACGCACCTTATTGTTGCGGGCAAAATTCAGGCTGCTGATGCAAAGAACGGCAATGGTCGCATTTATCCCCGTCCCATACTTGAGCGAGAAATAAAAAACTATACGAAACTCGTAAAAGAGGGACGAGCCATTGGAGAACTCGACCATCCAGATAGTTCAGTGGTAGAACTTAAGAATGCTAGCCATGTAATGACTGAAGTGTGGTGGAATGGAGATGACGTCATGGGCAAAATGAAGATCCTTAACACTCCGGCTGGACAAATAGCAAAACAGCTAGTAGAGGGTGGTGTTCAGTTAGGAATTTCCAGTCGTGGCCTTGGTTCAACCCGGCAAGAGGGAGGCACTACCATGGTGGAAGACGACTTTCAGCTTCTTTGTTTTGATCTGGTATCTGAACCAAGCACGACTGGTGCTTTCCTTGTCGCTGAAGGGCAAGAGGTTAAGACTCACCTTACAAAGGCAGACCGCATTAACCGTGCTCTGAATGATGTCTTAGGGGACTGAGTAAATGAGTGCTGGTTTTGCATCAAGCGGCAGTGGCGGTCAAGGCTTTGCGATTAAGCTTGAGAAAGA
>MDSZ01058466.1_pt1 | contig 10705 bp, 16 predicted proteins | sample 811201 | NCBI WGS metagenome assembly MDSZ01 (sample SAMN05326647, study PRJNA326480) | marine metagenome | isolation source: seawater | place: Indian Ocean: North | collected 2010
TTAATAGTACAGCACTTGACTACAATAAGTGTTGCACTATATTCAAAATAAGTCAATTTTATATCACAATGATTCTTACCTTCTCCATTTTATTTGCTGCACTTGGATATTTCTTTTACAAATCAAAGGATGAAATAATTTTGACAGAGGAAGTAAGTATAGATTCAAATGATATAAATATCAAAGATGAAGATGATCTTTTTAAAGAATTAGAAGATTTATTTATTTGATAATTTTAAAAATATTAGTTTTTTTAATTAAATTAAATTGAATCTTTAAATGCAAACATAAGTTAGATATATTCTTAAACTAAAAAACAAATTATTCAATGTTTCATTATTAATATATTTCTGAGTTTGTTTGTTTAATAATCATAATCTTTTATTTATTATTTTGTTTCAGATTATATTTATTATTAGATTATATAAAAACTTTAAACTAAATAAGAGTATCCGATAATAAAAATTCTATATTTTTTAATCTTATATTCACTAACTTTGTTGATAAATAAACCTATACAAATTTATGAAATATATTAAGTACAATTTCTTTTCATAACCTAATCTATACAACTTTTAAACAATTACTAGAATAAAATTAAGATATTTTTAGCCATGACTGTACACCAAGATTACGAGATTAGAATCAATATTAATGAATTGATAGAAAAAAGAATTCCATGTTGCGACTTACTTCATCCAGATCATTGCCTAACAGAAAGGCAAGTTTCTGAAATAGCTCATTACATCAAAGCAGATTTAAATCTACATGATATATACAAGCAAGTTGATCAACACATTTTGAATTATATAAATACTGTTGGAATTGACAATAAAGATCATTGGGTAGAGCCAAACCTTCCTGATCTTGAAAGAGATTTAAAAGAAGAAGTAGGAATTGAATTTGATTAAATTTTCATAAAATTATTCAATTCAATAAATGTACTTCTTTTCTAAATCATCTATTAATTTATAAATATTTTTCGCTGATCTCTTTCTTTTTCTCAAAATTAATAAAAGCACTATAGATAATAAAGGTATTATAGTAGCTGAGAAAACTATAATATTAGATTCAATTTGCATAAAAATTTATTGCTCTATATTTAAATTATTTAAAATTTCAAGCCAATAAAATAGGTACTTTATACATAAAATTTAAAAATAAATGATAAGTTTTTTTTGAATAAACAATATCTATCAATATTTTTCTGTAATTTTATGATTAATAAGCCTAAAAAATTTTTTAAAGAAAATGTTTAATTATTTTTCGTTAACATTTACCGAAATGGGCATTAGCAAACTAGAAATTACTGTTATTGGTATTGTAGTATTAGTATTTCCAGTTTTATTTATATATGCCTCCAAAAATCTTGATGCAAGAGGGGTATTTGAATGGATGATGGAAAAACCTAATGATTGGATTGGTAAAAAATAAATTAAATGAAATATTATCAACTTATTTTTAATTTATCTAGATTATCTAGAGGAAAATCATAAACTTGACAACTAATTTCAAGATTACTAACTATATTTTCCTTTATTAAAGAATTTTCTATTAAACCATTCATCTGGTTATTTTTAAATTCCTTATTAGTTTCTCCAATTGCAAAAGCAATAGCACCCTCTTCAGAAATACCAAATTTAATAGTATTACAATATGTCCTAGAAAATTTATTTGAAATCTTTTCAATATACTTATCAAGAGTTTGTTGTGAGTATTCCTTAGAGTAAACGGGATTTCCTAAAATTAAAAAAAAGAAAGAAAAAATTATAATGAAAATACTTTTCTTCATCACAAAGCCAAATACAAAATTTTATTAAACATAATATAAATTATCGTTGGTAAAACAATTTTTTTTACAAATTAAAAATCTGTAATTATATTGAAATTTAAGGTATTTATAATCTTCTAGATGACAAAAATTCTCTAAATGAATATTTTAAAGTTTTTATTTTTTGAGGTAATTTTTTTAAAAAACGCCGAAATGCTTTTGGCATGTAAAAACTTATTTAAGATTAATTACTTTATAACAATGATTTTAGTAATATTCAATTTGTAAATTAATTAAGTGCTTTTAATATTCTTTATAAAATAAATACAATAGGGACTTGATAAGTAATCTAAAGATAGTAGCTTAGAGAAAAGTAAAAACTATGGGACTACCAGAATTTATCTACGCTCCAACTGAGGGAGGAACTATTCATAAATACGAACTTATTGGGGGTAAAAGAAAGTTTTTAAGATTCATAGGTTGCTATCTAGGACAATGCAATTTTTATAAAGATATTGACGATGCTATAGACCACATAAAAAATCTCAAAGCAGTACAAAATATACAAAAAGACTGAATAAAAAATACTTATTAACCAGATGAATAGTAATTTACTCTAATCATTTTTAATTATTGCTACAAATAATAGAGAATTTCTCTTTTCTGAGAAATTGATTATTTACTTGCGTTATAGTTCCGAAAGATAACAAGTCAATAAAAAAAGAAATTAATTTATGGAAAATAGGCAAATTAATTTTTTTAAATCTAAGGACTTAAATACCGTTCTCAAGCCTTTTAAAAAGGGAACAGTAGTAAAGATAGACGCGTTTGATGTTAGAGAGAGTCACAAAGAATTAAAATTAGGTTTAAACGGATGGTATGCAATATGTCCTTCAAAAGAACTAAAAAAGAATAAGCTTTATTATTTTTCACTCTTTGATGAGCCACTTGTGATTTATAGAGATGAGAACGAAAAAGTAAGATGTATTAAAAATATCTGTCCTCACAGAGGTGCTTCATTTTATGGTGGTTCAATAAACAATGGAGAGTTGACTTGTCCATACCATGGAGCAAAGTTCTCATCTGAGGGTAGTTGTCAAAACCTAGACCGAATTACCTGTAGTCATATAGTGGACAAAAACTATGACAACTATGCCAAAAGAATACACCTATCACAATATAAAGCATCAGAAAATGATAACTACATATTCGTATATTTTTCTAGGCAATCAGAAACAGATTTAAATGATATAAGTGAAGATGATTCCCCCATACCCATTGCTAACTATGAATTAATTAATAATGGTTTTCTAAAAGGAGAATATGCCTCAGAAGAAGTCCTAGTTGATTTTAAATGTGATTGGTCAAGAATTATTGAGAATCACTTGGATATACTTCATATTTTTTGGGTTCACGGAGATACAATACCTGACAAGGATGTTAATAAAAATGTACTTGTTAGTTTCAATCAGAAGATAAATATAGATTCTAAATTTATAGAAAGTATATATTTTTATAAAAACAATCCAACTAAAGAATTTATTAGGATAAAATACATCCCTCCTGGAAGAATATTAATCTATAAAGGAGACCCTGCAACATCAAGATATTTACAAGTACTTGATCACATTCCTTTAGGGCATAATAGAGCGAGAGTAATAGTAAGGCACTATAGAAAATTTCTGAAAAATAGTTTACTTAATAATTTATTGCTATTTAAAGAAACTCAAAAAAAAATCTTCTATAAAATATTTGATGAAGATTATATGATTTTAAAAACTCAAACATATAATCATAATCTAGGTTTAATAAATAAAGATGAAATAAAGCTACTTGGTGAAGATAGAATAATTAATTATTTTTGGAAATGGTATAAAAAATCAGAAGAAAAAGATTCACCTTGGAAAAATATAAATAAGTGCAATGAATATAAAGTATACGATGAAGTGATATTGAAATATCCACCTGAAATTAAAAAATTAGAAGTTTTGAATAATATTGATATTATTAAAAAGACAATCATAAGATTTGCTTTTCCAATATTATTTTTTTTAATAATTGTTTGATATCTATATGAATAAACTTAATCGGCCAGCATGGTTAAATTGGTTGTATCTTTTTATATTTATTTTAAGTTCAATTCAACTATTTATCTTTTGGAGCAATAAGTTTTAGTGGATGATAAATATTGGTTTGAAGCAATAAATTTAAGTTGTTTTAACAATGGTTATAAAGTAATAAATAATTTAAATTTAAAACTTAAATACTCAGAAAATATTGTTCTGATTGGTCCAAATGGTTCAGGTAAATCATCTATAATTAAGTTAATTAATAGAAATATTTACCCAGTTGTTAATAATAAGAAAGTTTTAAAAATATTTAATAATGAACTAATTAACTTGTGGGAATTAAGAGAGCGGATAAGTACAGTAAATAGTGAAATTAAAAACAGAATTAATCCTAATCTAAAATTAATTGATTTAATAATTAGCGGTTTATATGGAAAATTTTGTTTTGTTCCCAATAAATCAAAAAAAGATCACTTGTTGGCAGAAAACCTTATAAATTCAATGAAATTAAATAAATTATCCAAAAAAAAATACTCATCTATGTCTGATGGCGAAAAACAGATAGCTTTAATTGCTCGAGCGTTAGTAAACAGACCAGACATCTTAATTTTAGATGAACCAACAGCAAATTTGGATTATAAATCAAAATTTTATGTGATTGATCAAATTAATAAATTAACAGACTTAAATACTAAAGTCTTTTGCGTAACACATGATTTATCATTAATAACTAATGTCTATGACAGAGTTCTTATGATTAAAGAGGGCACTATAATTAAAGATGGCACTCAAAAAGAAGTTCTAAATAGTAAGAATTTAAATAAATTATTTGATATCAATATAGAAGTAATAGAAAATGATGGTAAATGGGATTTAAAAAGAATATCTAAAGAATAATAATTAAAAAAACAAATACTCCAACTAAAATAAAAACAAACTTCTTTTTATTTTTAATAGAGTGAAAAGAATTATTACTGAATGATGATGAACCACATCTAGAACAAACCATTTTCCCCCCTAATGATCTGTCTGAGACAATATCTGAACTTCCACAAATAGTACAAACATTAATATTTCCCATAATTCCTTCCGAATATTTAATATTTTTATTTTATCTAATTTAAATGTAAAGAAAAACTTCAAATATAATATTGATAATGAGAATCTATTGCAATAATAAGACTTTTGATACATAATTGATAATAATTCTCATTATCAATACTTTCATATGAACTTCCATAGCTTTGGAGACACCGCCCCAAAGTCAGTAAGAATAATAACTGGTCAATCAGTCCTTATAGATCCATCCTCTAGACCTAAAGGAACATGTTTAGAGGTTGAAAGTGGAATTGCAAGAGTATATTGTCCCTGCGAAGAAACGGAGGGAATGACTTTAGCTTTCTTACAATCTGGAGACCAATTAAGAACTGATTTATTATGTAGTGAAGGGGTTTGTGTTGAAGCATTAACTGATTTATCATTTCATAGCAATGTTTCTATAGAAGAAAACTCTGGTTTTGATGCTGTTAATGAATGGACACTTCAACTATTAAGAATCAGACATCTTGGTAACGCAGAACAGAGACTTCAAGCTTTATTTTCAATTTTAGTAAATCGTCTTGGAAGAAGGTGTGGTCAATGGTGCGAACTTCCTTTTAGGCTCACTCATGAAAGAATTGGAGAATTAATTGGTTCAACTAGGGTAACTTCAACAAGATTAATTTCAAAGTTGCGTTCGTCGGACTTATTAATAGCTCCCATTGGTACTCAGACTGTAAGTGTTGCACCATCATTCATTGAATCATCTCCTTTCTAGTGAATTATGAATAGATCCGAATGCTTAATAAGCTCATTAATAATAGAACTTGACTCTTTAACATCAAGAATCAATAATATTAACCTTGCTTTTTCAAGGACATCACACAATAAACTTCGAGACAGATTACTTTTTGAAAATAATAATATTTTTAAAAGAATAGAGGAGATAAATAAATTGTCTGAATTTTTAGTGGAAAGATCACAAGAAGAAATTGGTTTATCAGCTTTATTACAGGAGAAATGTAAAAGATCAATTTATGAAATAAATATCAAAAGAAATTTATTTTTTCTTTAATTCAGTATCGATCAATAATATTGCAGATGGTTGATTTTGTGCAAATTTAACTTTTCCTAAAATATGTGCAAACTCATCTTCAGACTTAGTTTGAGCATCAACAATTGGATCCAAGAAAACATTTGATCTAGTATCTGACAACCTTTCTGAAATTGAATATAGTTGCTGCAAAGAAGCTGTTAAATCAGCTTCCATGTTAAAGGAATAAGAAATTAGGTCTTCAATTGAATCCCATTTCTGTATAGGTGCAGATAATTCTCTTAGTTTTACACTTTGACCTCGAGCGATTAGATAGTTAGCAAACTTGTAAGCATGTTCCATTTCGCCTTGTGATTCTTTTAAGAAATAATTTGCAAAACCATCTAAGTCTCGTTCTTGGAACCACAAGTAAATTGAGAAATATTGCACATTAGCTGATCTTTCCATCGTTAGATGTTCATAAAAATTATCAAGCAAATTATCATCTAAAGGTTGAGCAACAGCCCTTCCTGAAGGACCCAGGTTAACAAAATTTTTTGTTTGTAAATTATTTTCTGACATTGTTCATTTAATAACATAATTAAATAATACAACATATTGTATAAATTAGTAATCTAAGAAACATTTAAAATATTTTAAATAATATGATAATGAATATCAATAGCAATACCAGTTAATGAATTCTAATATGCCCTATAATGAGATGTTATTGATTAACAAATTTTATTTAAATAAAAAGAAGAAATGTAAAAAGAATAAATGCTCAAAATGGAAAGGAGGAAAGTGTAATTGCCTATAAAAATTATTTTAAATATATATTTTTTCTGCTCCAGGATATAAAAAACAAAAACTATCTTTTTTAAACGAAATTAAACATTTGTCACCAATATGTAGAATATTATTAATATTAGTTCTCACCCTTAATGTTTCTTTATTAATAGAAACTTTATAAATAAAGTATTCTCCTAGAAATTCCTTTGAGACTACAATTGCATTACCATTATTTAATTTTTCAATAGAAATATTTTTAGGTGAAATTGAAATAAATTTTTGTTCTTCGTTAATAACTAAACTCGAATACCTTATCTCGCCTAAACAACAACAATAAGAATCACCAGTTTTTTCTAAATTTAGGATGTTATTTCCCAAAATAAAACTGCTTACAAAAAGGGTTTTAGGATTTTCCAAAAGATCGATCGGTGTATCAATCTGATGAATTTTACCTTCATTCATAACGGCAACTTTATCACAAATAGACATAGCTTCTTCTGGATCATGTGTAACCATTAGTCCACTAGCATTACAACTTTTTAGGATGTTTGGAAGTTCACTCCTAAGTTTCAGTTTCACATTCATATCAAGGCTACAAAATGGCTCATCTAGTAAAATAAAATCCGTCCCTGGAGCTAAAGCCCTAGCAATTGCAAGTCTTTGTTTCTGCCCTCCTGACAATTCATGCGGGTATCTAGTAACAAACTTATCAAGGCCAACAATTTGAAGTAAATAATGAACTCTAGATTTATTGTTTTTGTTTTTTAAACCAAACATTACATTTTCCATAACTGATAGGTGTGGGAAAAGTGCGTAATCTTGAAAAACCATACCAATATTTCTTCTTTCAGGATTGGTAATACGTTTATTACTAGAAATTTCTTTTGAATTTAATATGATAGTTCCCTTATTGGGGTATTCGAATCCTGCTATCAATCTCAAAAGGGTTGTCTTACCGCAGCCAGATGGTCCAAGGAGACCTAATAATTCACCACGTTCTATTCTTAAGTTAATTGAATTTAGGATCCAGTTTGAATAATCTTGTCTATTATATTTATGATGCAAATCATCAATTATTAATGCCTCACTTTTCACTAAAATTGATTACTTAAGATTATTAAATTAGCAGAAAATATCTGTCAAAAATTTCCCTTGTATAATTTTATACACCAACCAAGATTATTAAATAAATGAGAAAAAGTGAACGAGCAGAGATAATTCTCAAAGAACTTAAAAAACTATATCCATCACCTCCCATACCCCTAGACCATACAAACGCCTTTACTCTATTAGTAGCTGTAGTTTTAAGCGCTCAGTCAACTGATAAGAAAGTAAATGAATTGACAAAAACCTTATTTAAAGTGGCCGATAATCCAGAAAGTATGGTAAGACTTGGAATTAATGGCATTTACAAACACATTAAACAACTAGGTCTATCTAACCAAAAATCAAAAAATATTTATCATCTTTCAAAACTATTAATTGAAAGACACAAAAATGAAGTGCCAAATTCTTTTGAAGAGCTTGAATCACTACCAGGGGTAGGACATAAAACTGCCTCGGTTGTAATGTCCCAAGTATTTAATGTGCCCTCATTCCCAGTAGATACTCATATACATCGCTTATCTCAGAGATGGGGCTTAACAAATGGAGAAAATGTGATTCAAACAGAGAAAGACCTAAAAAAATTATTTCCGATTAAAGAATGGAACAACTTACACTTACAAATAATTTTCTACGGTAGAGAGTACTGCACTGCAAGGGGATGCGACGGCACAAAATGCTTTATGTGTCGTACTCTTTTTCCTAAAAGAAAAAATAAATTCATTTGTAGAAAGCCTTAAAAAATCGATATAATTTAATAATTGACTTTTAAATTATGAAAATTGCAATTACTGGCGCATCAGGAAAAACTGGTTTTAGAATTGCAGAAGAGGGGCTAAAAAAAGGTTTAAAAGTAAGGCAAATTGTTCGGAAAAACTCAAAATTATCTAATGGACTAGAGAATTTGGAAACATTTAGAGTCAATTTAGAAAATCAAAAAGAATTAGATGAATCATTAAAAGATATTGACGCTTTAATAATTGCTACTGGCGCAAGAGCATCCATAGATTTAACCGGTCCTTTGAGGGTGGACGCTATAGGAGTATATCGACAATTACAAAGTTGTAAAAGATTAGGAATAAAAAGGGTTATTTTGGTGAGCTCTCTATGCACTGGTAAAATCTTCCATCCTTTGAATTTATTTGGTTTGATATTAATTTGGAAAAAAATAGGTGAGAATTACCTAAGAAAATCAGGGTTGCAGTGGACTATCGTTAGACCTGGAGGACTAAAGGAAAGTGAAGATATAAAATTAGAGAATATATATTACACAAAAGAGAATACTCAATTTGAGGGCTCAATACCAAGAAGACTGGTTGCAAAATGTTGTATTGATTCTCTAAACAACAAAGACTCAATTAATAAAATAGTTGAAGTTACTAGTTCCATTGATAACAAAAGGATTTCTTTTAAAAAAGCTATGCAAATGATTTAAAAAATGTAAGTATATAAATAAAACCATGAAAATAAACCCAAAAATTGATGCATTACAATTAATGCTTACTGACTTAAGAACAAGAAATGAGCCTATTAGACATAAAGCTGCATTTAAAGGTTGTCAACCAGAATTTCAAAATCTTGTATCTAGACTCATAAAACAGTTAGAGGATGAATTAATTACTGAGAAATTTTCTAATACTAAAAATTAATTAAAAAAATCACTTCAAAGAATTTAAAAAATCTAATTTAGATTGTTTTGAAAGCTCATCATATCCCCCAAAAAAACGCCCATCCAAAAATATTTGTGGAAAAGTATTATGGTTGCTTTGAACCATAACCTTTTTAAAAATCTCATCATTTTCAACTAAAACTGCCTCATGAGGAACAGAAAATGAATTTAGTAATCTAATTGCTCTTTTAGACCAAGGGCAGTCTTTCAAGATATAAGCTTTTACACGTTTTTTATTTTTAAGTAAATTTTTATTGGAGATGTTTACTATATTATGTTCAAAAGAAAGTAAAAATAAGTCTGTCCCTTTTTTTACTATACAGCCTTCTTCTAGATGCCCCCCAAATACATTACATCCTTCATCGGCGAAACTTAAATGGAGATGAACATCACCTTTGTTAAAATGTCCGTTAAGAGAAACTATTTCTAAATTACCTTCAAATTGGTTGATTGATTGATTACCAGGGCATTGAATACAAACTTTTCTAAGATTACCTACTACGCCTGAAACGTAACCGTATAAATTATTTGAGAGAGAATATTCTTTAATACATTTAATCAAATCAGATTCTGGAGATAGCTTTAAGCTATGAGGTTTCATTTGAATTTTTACTCATAAGTTTTTCAATATAAAATAAAGTGGTACATAAAAAGAGACAATATTCATAATCTTTAGGATTTAAAGTATTTTTAATATTTGAAATTTATACCTTAATTTCAGTAAAAGTAATATATTAAATTTATAGTTTCTCAAAAGTGTAGGATAATTTTATTCATAGAAAATAGTTTGTTAAGTAAAAAAAAGAATCTTCAAAAATCACTACTAAATATTCCAAATATCCTATCGATATCTCGTTTATTCTTAGTAATTCCACTAATTCTCTCTTTAGAGAACAATAAACCTATTTGGGCCCTATTTATAATAATTTTTGGTGGCTTAACCGATTATCTTGATGGATTAATTGCAAGGAAATTGAATCTTAAAACAAGATTAGGAGCTATAATTGATCCTCTGAGTGACAAGGTATTTTATTTGGTTCCATTAATCTTCTTATGCAAAAATAATATGATACCTTTTTGGTCATTATCACTAATATTATCTAGAGAATTAATAATCTCTAGCCTGAGGAACGCTACAAAAGACGGTTTGCCAGCATCTCAGTTAGGTAAATTCAAAACATTTTTCTTTTTTATTTCAGTAATAACCTTCTTTACACCATTAAAAATAA
>MDSZ01024357.1_pt1 | contig 10704 bp, 7 predicted proteins | sample 811201 | NCBI WGS metagenome assembly MDSZ01 (sample SAMN05326647, study PRJNA326480) | marine metagenome | isolation source: seawater | place: Indian Ocean: North | collected 2010
ATCATATTGCCTACAGTATAGACTATTTTCACAGAGCTTTTGCCAATGGGGGGCAAGCGCAATGGGCTCCAGGCGATGAAAACAGCAAATCTAAAAAAGAACTCATTGAGTGGGCCAAAACCAAGTTTGATGAAATGAATGCCTTCATTTTAGCCCAGGAAAATAATGACCAGCTCACAGCCGGACTCATCTCTTATCTCGATCATAATGCCCATCACAGAGGACAGATTGTAACCTATTTGAGAATGAAAGGCATCAATCCACCGCAGTACCGTTGACCAAGCTGCCCTGCGGACGCCTCCTCTAAATTGAGGGAGAATTGATAATGTCGAGCCACCTGACAAAGGTGGTTTTTTTGTGTCTTTTAAGAAACAAATTTCATAATTGTAGAAATTGATGCTAAGTTTGTTCTACAAATACGAAAATTGAAAAGATGAAAGGAACGCAGCTAGGTGAATTTGAAGAGTTAGTTCTTTTAATTGTCGGGGTGCTTTATCCCGAAGCCTACGGCTTGAGTATTCGGGAAGAAATCATTAACCAGACCAAGCGAAAAGTTGCTATTGGTGCCGTGCATTCTGCCCTAAGCCGGTTGGAGGATAAAGGCTTTTTAAAGTCTGAATTAGCCGAAGCCACCCATGAGAGAGGAGGCCGTAGAAAGCGCATTTTTACCATTACCGCAGAAGGTAAAAAGGCTCTCCAGAAAAACCATGAGCTCAGAAACTCGCTGTTCAATCAGATACCAAATATGGCCTTAAAACTAGCCAAGCTTGTCTAACAACAAACCACTTTATAGCCCTCCAACCCTTGGAAGCCAGTTGCTTCGTTGGTTTTGCAAAGATCGTCTTCTGGAAGAAATAGAAGGAGACCTCCTTGAGTACTATCAAATAGAGCGCGAAGCAAAACCAAAGTGGAAAGCTAACCTGCTCTACTGGTTTCATCTCTTTCATTTTTTACGCCCCTTTGCTCTAAAAAAAATTGGTCAAAACTCAAACATAATTATCATGTACAGAAGCTATTTCAAATTTGCCTGGCGCGGAATGATGCGCCATAAAATGCAGACAAGTTTCCACTTGCTGGGCCTAGTATTGGCCTTTACCGTTTGCGGACTCATTTACCTGCATTTAAAATTCGAGACCTCGTATGACTCTCACCATAAAGATGCAGACGACATTTATCGCATTGCCTGGATGAATGAAAATCCACAAACCCGTACGCCTCACCCCATGGCTCAGGCACTGGTTAGTGAGTTTCCAGAAGTTGTAAAAGCAGTGACTTTTTCCCCAATCTATGGTCCGGGTTTAACCAAAGACGTCATTCTCATTACACATGATGCCTCTAACGTGACTCATGAAATCACAGACGGATATTTTGCAGACACCACCTTTTTCGATGTGTTTACTTATGAGCCGATATATGGAAACCCAAAACAAGCGCTTCAGAATGAATGGGCAGTTGTTCTCTCGGAGTCTACAGCTAAGCGGTTTTTTGGTGATGAAGACCCCGTTGGTCAAAGACTATCTTTCAACGGAATGGTAGATCTTTTGGAAGTAGCTGCTGTGGTTAAAGATGCGCCTAAAGCATCTCATTTTCGCTTTAACTTTATGCTTTCTTACGTTACTTTAAAGTCACTTCCTTTTAACGACCCCTGGCTTTCATGGGACGATTTCGGGCATTTCAACTATGTGAAACTTAGCCCGGGAACAAACCCAGAAGTGGTAGAGTCTAAAATCCCCAATTGGATTCCGAAGTACCTCAATTGGTCAGAGGACAATATTGAAAGTTTAAAGGCCGGAGAAATTGGTTTCAAGCTTCAACCCATTCAAGACATTCATTTGCACTCCAATATTCGATGGGAACTTGAACCAAATGGTAGTTATAGTTATCTGATTATTTACGGAGTTAGCGCTCTTTTCATACTGCTCATTTCTATCATCAACTTTGTGAATCTGAACACAGCAAGGGCTGCTCAACGCCTAAAAGAAGTTGGAGTGAAAAAGACCCTTGGCGCATTCAGATCTCAAATCTTTACCCAGTTCAGTATAGAGGCTTTAGTAACTACTTTTCTGGCGTTGATACTTTCGGTTTTTGTAATGAATTGGTTGGAAACGCCATTCAATAATTTGGTGAATGGAAGCATTGCTATCGAAAACTTATGGAAGACCGAAACGGTAACCTTTATGATGCTTACAGCAATTTTTACGGCAATTGTTTCGGCTCTTTATCCCTCAGTTTATCTCAACTCTTTCGAAGCAGGAAGTATTCTTCGTGGACTGAAGCTGAGCAAGCTTGGTGGTTCGAACCTCAGAAATGGTTTGCTTGGAGTTCAGCTTGTGGCTACAGTGATTCTTATTAGTGGTAGCCTGATCATTCGTAATCAGATTCAGTTTCTTAAAGATAAAGACCTCGGTTTCGATCAGGATAATTTAATGGTGCTTACCATTGTGGGGCAAACCTACAGTCAGAAAATAAGAACGTTAAAATCGGAGTTAGAGTCTATTTCGGGAATAGGCGAGACATCCGTGGTGTCAAACGTTCCAGGAGGGCAGTTCAACCAGCATCCATTGTACATGGAGGAGAATCCGCAATTGAGAGTTGATGCCTCTGAAATGTTCGTAGATAAAGATGTTGCCAGCACACTGAATCTGGAAATGGTAGAGGGCCGAATGCTCGATGATGTGTTTGCCGCAGATTCTGCAGGTACTGCATTTGTACTCAACGAAACAGCCGTTCGGGAATTGAACGTGCAGGATCCGGTTGGCAAACAGCTTTTTTGGGTGAATAATGAAGAGCTGGTAAAAGGCACTGTTGTAGGTGTGGTTAAAGATTTCCATTATAACTCTCTTCATGTTCCGGTTAGGCCGATCATTATGATGATGAACCAGAATGCCTACAACCATTTAATCGCCAAATTCGACCCAAATAGCTTGCCTCAGATCATGGAGCAGGTTGAAGAAAAATTCACTGAGATTGTTCCCGAGGTCGACTTCAGTTATAGGTTTTTAGATAGCCAAATTGAAGAGCTTTACCAGGAAGAAGCTCGCACTTTTAGGCTGACAGTAATACTTTCTGCCATTTCCATATTCCTGGCCTGCGGAGGATTGCTAGGTGTAATATCCATTGTAATCCGCCAAAGGGTAAAAGAAATTAGCATTAGAAAGGTACTTGGTGCATCGGCCAAAAACATTCTATGGCTCATAAACCTAAAATACCTTCTTATAGCTGCCATAGCTCTCTTAATAGCCATACCTGCCTCCGTGATTTTCATGCGCAATTGGCTCAGTAACTTTACCTACCAGGCGGGCATAAGCCCTTTGGTGTATGGCGTCACTTCTGTAGGAATATTAATGCTCATTGGTTTGACCATAAGCCTCATTTCCATTAAAACCATTAAAGCTAACCCAGCCAACAACCTAAGGAGCGAATAACTCTCAATAGAGGCTGCCTCAAAACTTGTCATCTCAACTTGTCTACCAACTGGTAAGTTCAGGGTGACGCTCACCTAGCTTTTGAGACAGCCTCTTGCTTTTTATTGAAAGGCACAAAACTCAATTCCTATGCCAACCGGCCGGCAATCTTGATCAAACCTTTAACAGCAACAGGCACTAAATCGAGGCAATAAAAACTACATTTAGGAAATTTTAATTTTTTACTTTCATCAAAAAAACTACATTTAGGAATTAATTTCAATTATGAAGAAATATCAACTGGGTGAATTTGAGGAATACGTACTTCTAACAGTGGGCGTATTGCATGGCGATGCCTACGGGGTTTCAATTAAAGAGGAAATAGAAAAACGCCTGAAAAGAAAGGTTTCTATAGGAGCCCTTCAGTCTGCACTCAGACGAATGGAAGAGAAGGGGTTCATAGTTTCGGAGCTGGGAGAAACAACCAAAGCCAGAGGAGGAAAGCGTAAGCGCTACTTCAAAATCACAGCTTTTGGCAAAAAGGCACTGGACTACAACATGCAAACCCGAATGGAGCTTTACAAAGAGATTCAGAACGTGGCGCTTCAATACAAACTATGCTAAAAAGCCTCGGTGAGAAAATATTCAGGCTGTACTGTCACCCCGATTTTGCAGAAGACATTCTGGGAGATCTGGAAGAGTATTATGAGCACAACTTAAACGTAAAAGGACAGGCCTATGCCAACCGAAAGTTTTTTATAGATGTGCTGCTTCTTTTCAGAGTGTCACTACTCAGAAGCAATTGGTTAACTCAAAATATAATCTATACAACAATGGTCAAAAACAACATCAAAGTGGCTTATCGGAGCATGATGCGCCACAAATTCTATTCAATGCTCAATCTGCTGGGTTTAGCGGTGAGCATGGCCGCATGCATTTTTATAGCCATGTATGTAAAGCATGAGCTAAGCTACGACAAGCATTTTCCTAATTCAGAACGCATATTTAGAGTAGCCAACTACCTGAAGTTTGCCGATAATGAATTTAACCTGCCAACAGCTCCCGATCCTTTCGCCAAGACGGTTCAGGAAGAGTTTCCTGAAGTAGTAAGGGCAGGTAGAACACGGGGCAACACCAGCATGTTGATTCGGGTGGGAGATCAGTATTTTCAACAGCCACGCATTACCTGGGCCGACCAGGAGTTCATGGACATATTTAGGTTTAGCCTTATTAGTGGAGACAAAGCACATTTGCTGGACGAGCCCAACACCGTGGTGTTGGAAGAATCTACCGCCCGCAAGTTTTTTGGCAATGAAGATCCCATTGGCCAAACCATTCGGGTAGACAATACCACCGACATGAAGGTAACGGGAGTGATTGCCGATATACCGGAAAACACCCATTTCGACTATGATATGTTCATTTCTATGCTCAACCGGGAAGACGCCCGCCAGAACTTCTGGCTAAGCAATAATTTTGTAACCTATGTGGAGCTGCAAAACCCCGATCAGCAAGCTGCCTTCGATGGCAAAATGCTGGATTTCCTCATTAAACACATGGGGCAGCAAGTACAGCAATTTATGGGGGCCGACATGCAGGAAGGTCTGGATGCCGGAGCCATGGACATTCGCTATTACCTACAGCCGCTCAAAGACATACACCTGTACTCCTCACTCGATTTTGAGTTGGGCGAAACGGGCACCATTCAAAATGTGTATTTCTTCAGCATAATAGGTGCATTTATTCTACTAATTGCCTGCATCAATTTCATGAACATGGCCACTGCCCGGGCGGCCATAAGAGCCAAAGAAGTAGGGGTTAGAAAAGTGCTTGGCTCCATGAGGCACCAACTCATTGGCCAGTTTATCACTGAAGCAATACTAAATGTATCGCTGGCCATGGTATTTGGCATTCTGCTGGTTTATGCTTTCCTACCCGCGTTCAATGAACTCACCGAGAAGTCTATGGAAAACCCCATTTTTGGCACCGGTGGTCTGTGGCCCTACCTTTTATTAGCCACCTTTGTAGTAGGCCTGCTGGCCGGTTCTTACCCGGCCTTCATACTTTCTTCTTTTAGCCCGGTAAAGGTACTTAAAGGTCAAATCACCAAAGGAAAAGCCTCAAAATGGCTAAGAAACACTTTGGTAATTGTTCAGTTTGCTATTTCCATTTTCCTCATTGTCGGTTCATTGATGGTATACCAACAGTTGAGCTTTCTGCAAAACAAGCAACTGGGCTTTAATAAAGATCAAATTCTCATTGTACACGAAACTCAACTTCTGGGAGAACAACTCAACGCTTTCAAAACAGAGTTGGAACGCAACCCAATGGTTGAAGGGGCTAGCGTGAGCGGTTACATTCCTGCAACGGATGCACTCAATGACTTTCCTTTTTTGCGCGAAGAAGCTTCTTCGCCAGACGAAGCTGTTTCTACCCAAAATTGGTATGTAGACGAAGACTATGCACGGGTTTTTGATATAGAGTTGGTAGCCGGTAGGTTTTTCGACAAAGACCTTGCTTCAGACTCTTCGGCCGTTATTGTCAACGAAACAGCCCTTAAACGCTTTGGATACACCGAAAATCCAATCGGCAAGCGGATTAAAACACTGGAAGGTGTGGTCAACAATCGATCCGAGACTTTTACCATTATTGGTGTAATGAAGGATTTTCACTTTAGAAACATGACCACCAACATTACCCCTCATGCCTTGTTTTTGGGCAAAAGCAACAGCGCATTGAGTATTCGCTTTGCACCCGAAGCTGCCGCTGAGGTAGTCGATTACACTCAAAACACCTGGGACAACTTTGCCGGTGGGCAGCCCTTCGAATATTCCTTTCTGGATCAGATTTTTAAAAATCAGTTTAGAAGCCAGCAACGAGTGAAAACAATCTTTATGGTTTTTGCCATTTTAGCCATAACCATTGCTTGTTTGGGTCTTTTTGGTTTGGCAGCTTTTGTAACCGAGCAACGTCAAAAAGAGATTGGTATACGCAAAGTACTAGGTGCCTCTACCTTTACCCTACTTACCCTGCTGTTCAATAATTTTACCTGGCTTATTTTACTGTCGGCTGCTCTGGCCATTCCACTGGCCTGGTGGTATATGGAAGATTGGCTGAGTGCGTATCCGTTTAGAATAGCCATAGATCCGCTTATTTTTCTGGCAGGAACAGCAGGAGTGCTGATTATTTCATGGCTAACGGTTGGCTACCAGTCGTTAAAAGCGGCTCGTAGAAACCCGGTAGACAATTTGCGATATGAGTAGATAGGAACAATCCAGAAATTGTCTCCTTAAAACTGCAACCATTTGGGTTTTTTGAGGTCTGTGTAATGAATTCAGGCAGAAATCGTCTTCCGACTGAATTCATTTTTTGGTCAAAAAACTCAAACCATGCTACAAACAATCATTAAAACTGCTCTGCGCATTTTCTGGAAGGAACGTGCCTATGCTTTTCTCAATGTTCTTGGACTAACGGTTGGCATAACAGCCAGCATGCTGCTATTCCTCTATGTGCAAAGCGAACGATCGGTCGATCAGTTTCATCAGGACATAGATCGCATCTATCAGGTAATGGAAAACCAGGATTACTCGGGGACAATTTTCACCACCTCGGCCAATCCCGGACCGCTAAAAGATGCTCTGAAAGCGGAAATGCCTGAGGTAGAATATTTTAGCCAACTCACTTGGGAGCAGGAGCGCCTGTTTTTACACAACGGACAGAGTTTTAAGGAGCGAGGCCGGGTGGCCAGTGAAGATTTCTTCCATATTTTCAGCAACGAATTTATAGAAGGAACACGCGAAAACTCGTTGACCGAACCTTCGGTACTTTACCTTTCGAAAAGTCTCAAAGAAAGAATTTTTGGGCCAGAACCTGCTATTGGGCAAACCCTGACGGTAAATGGTTGGGGTGAATACAAAGTGGGAGGAGTATATGAGGATGCTCCCCTGAACGCTTCCTTAAAATTCGACTTTGTAATGCCTTACGCTCCGTGGGGAGAACGAAATGCCTGGTTGCAAGACTGGGGCAACAATGGCATTCGCGGAGTGGTAAAACTCCAGGCCGGTGTAGATTACCAGGAGTTTAATAAGAAAATAAAAGGCTACGTAAAGGAGAAAAATGAGGGTTCGGTGGTAGACCTTTTTCTTTTTCCTTTCAAAGACATGTACCTGAAAGAAAGCTTTGAAAATGGCAAGGCTTCAGGTGGTCGCATTGTGTATGTAAGGCTGTTTAGTATTGTAGCGGTTTTCATTCTGGTAATTGCATGCATAAACTTTATGAACCTGGCCACCGCCCGTTCTACCAAACGAGCCAAAGAGGTAGGGGTAAAAAAAGTGGTGGGTTCATCGCGCAGACAACTGGTCTTTCAGTTCATTGGCGAGTCGGTGCTCATGTCCATTATTTCGGCAATCCTTTCCGGCCTGCTTGTGGCCCTGCTTGTGCCTTCGCTCAACGAGCTTATTAATGGTCATTTAAGCTTCAATTTTGAGAACATCAACCAATTGGCACTGCTACTGGGTCTTGGTTTGGTAGTGGGCGTACTAGCGGGCAGCTACCCGGCAGTCTTCCTGTCGGGCTTCAAACCCGTTAGTGTGTTAAAAGGAAGTTTCAAAACTTCAGGTTGGTCTAACGGACTGCGCAAAGGGTTAGTCATTGTTCAGTTTGTCATTAGCACCTTTCTAATTATCTCCACACTGGTTATTCATGAGCAAATGGAGTTTGTGAAGAATAAAAACCTGGGCTACAACAAGGAAAACATTGTTTACTTACCAATTGAGGGCGACCTTGCCAGTGAAGAAAGCGCTCGCCTGTTTATGGCACGGGTGCTAGACAACCCTAACTTCAGCAACATTACCGTTTCTAGCAATACGCCCATCAATATTGGCTCTTCTACCTCCGGAGGATATCGATGGGAAGGCAAAACGGAGGAAAACGAAACCTTGTTCAACGTTTTGCAGGTAGGCCATAACTTTATTGAAACCCTGAATATGGAAATTATTGAGGGAAGAAGTTTTGACCCTAACCTGGCTACCGATTCGCTGCACGTAATTATTAATGAGCAGACCGCAAAGGCCATGAATGTAGAAAACCCACTTAATTATCCCATTACTTTCTGGGGCAGAACGGGTAAGGTAATTGGTATTGTAAAGGACTTTCACTTTAGCTCTCTTCACCAAAGCATTGACCCGATAGTTATTTCTCTAAGACCGGAAAATGCCAGCTATTTCATTGCCAAAATGGATGGGGGCAATACTCAGGCAGGAATAGAATACCTGGAAAACCTGGCCAAAGAGATGAACCCCAACTATCCGTTTACTTATAATTTTCTGGATGAGAGCTATGAGAATTTATACCGTGGAGAAACAACCATTGGGTTGTTGGCCAACTATTTCTCAGGCATAGCTATTTTTATTTCTTTATTAGGTCTTTTTGGGCTTGCCAGCTTTGCAGCCGAGCAGCGCATAAAAGAGATAGGCATACGTAAAGTACTTGGAGCCAGCCTTGGCAACCTGATGCTTATTATGTCTAAGAGTTTTTTGGTGCTGGTAGGCATTGGTTTTGTCATTGCAGCGCCTTTATCCAATTGGTTCATGAACGACTGGCTTAATGGCTTTGAATACAGAATTGCTATTGGAACCATGGTTTTTGTGTTGGCAGGAGCAGCCGCACTTTTCATTACTGTGCTCACGGTGAGTTACCATGCACTAAAGGCCGCAAGCACCAACCCGGTTAAGAGCTTACGCTACGAATAGCCACGCATGCAAAGATTCGGTACTTAGGCAGAGACCGAATCTTTGCTTACCATATGCGCTAAGATTATTTGAGCATGAACTCGTGTGTTTTCAATAAACAATTTGCTGGTTTGTAAGCCGGCATTAATAACCCCCGCCACATATACTCCCGGTAATGGGGTCTCCAGCGTTTCAGGGTTGTGCAAAGGCGTTTTGTCCTCATCATCGGATATGGGTAGCCCAAGTTGCTCAAACAGCTTAAAATTAGGCATGTAGCCTGTCATAGCCAGCACAAAGTCATTGGCTATAATACGCTCTCCTTCAGGAGTGTCCAGTACTACCTCCGAAGGCCGTATCTCCACAATTCTCGAATTGAAATACGCCTTTATACTACCTTCCTTAATTCGGTTCTCTATGTTGGGTCTGATCCAATATTTTACTTTAGGATATATTTCTTGCTCTCGAATTACCATTGTTACCTCTGCACCTTTGTAGTAGGTTTCTAAGGCTACATCGCAAGCCGAGTTGGCGGCTCCTACAACCACAACTTTCTGATCTACATAGGGGTGTGGATCATCATAGAAGTGTTTTACTTTTTTAAGTTCTTCTCCTGGCACATTGAGCAGGCGTGGGGTATCATAAAAACCGGTGGCCACCACCACATGGCGGCCCTCGTAATCTCCTTTAGATGTATGCAAAAGATAGTTTGCTCCATTGCGCTTCATGCTCAGCACCTCCGTATACAATTGTATTCGGAGCCCCCAACTTTCCTGTACTCTTCTAAAATATTCCAGAGCCTCTCTGCGGGTGGGTTTATCGTTGTGAGCAATAAAAGGAACTCCACCTATCTCCAATAAATTAGAGGTAGAAAAGAAGGTCATGTTGGTAGGAAAATTATAAATGGAATTGACCAGTACACCCTTTTCTAACACAATGTATGAGAGCCCGGCCTTTTTTGCCTCTATAGCACACGCCATTCCTATTGGCCCTCCTCCTATAATAATCAGATCGTATGTCAACCTACTGTACTTTTTTGATACACTAACTTAAATGGATTTACTCAGAAGTGCCGCTGGTGCTTGTGATTTTGAGCATAGCAACCACCGACCGAAAGGAGGCTTCTCAGCTCCTTCCATTCATCTTAACTTAAATGAAATAGTGTATGAAAAGTTCTCCTCCCCGCAATTAATTGTGAATTCGATTGCTTTTATGATGAAAGAGCAAGACAAAGGCAGCACTAATAATGACAATATTTTTTACAATGTATTGTCCTTCTATGGTCAATTGAAACGGAAAGGAACGAAAGGTAACTTCGGGCAATACGGCCATTGGCATAATGGTACAAAGCATGTGAAAGAGCAATAGCCAAAAAGTAAACCTGAATTCGCGCGTAAACACCAGCATAACGCCTAAAGCTACCTCTAAGAGTGCCAGGCTGGGAAGTATCATGGCGTCAGGCAGTAGTCTCAAGGTTAAAATGTCTACCGTTTCAGAAGCCAGACTTTCAGCAGGGCTTAGGCCGGGAAAGAACTTCAGGCCTCCAAACCACAAAAAAAGCACCCCAATGCAAA
>MDSZ01097356.1_pt1 | contig 10704 bp, 7 predicted proteins | sample 811201 | NCBI WGS metagenome assembly MDSZ01 (sample SAMN05326647, study PRJNA326480) | marine metagenome | isolation source: seawater | place: Indian Ocean: North | collected 2010
ATATATATATATATATATATCGCTTTGCCTTCTCGACGCGTACAAAAAAAACGAGAGGAGTCTTCTTCCAAAGAGAAAGGAGGAGGACCAGTACCACCACCACCATTTTTTGTGCTTTGTGTCCCAAAGAAACGACGCGCCCTTTAGCAGTATCGATTTCACAATCGGGAACAACTTAACCGCTTATACTAATGAGCTCGACCTTTAGTAAAACCGTGAAGACGAAACTCGAGCACACGCTCGAGAACATCGCTCGAGAAGACGACGACGACGAAGAAGAGACGAGAAAAACGATGAGGTCGTCGTCGTCGTCGTCGCGGTACTCCCCGCACGTGCGGGAGTTTCTAGCATCGAGGACGTGTCGCGAGATGCAAACGGACGAGAGGTTCAGGTCCTGGACGAAGAAGAAATCGCTCGTGAAGGAAATCGACGAGGCGATGGCGTGCAAAAAACAAATCGAACGCATTTTGCAAAGAGACGGCATCGACGGCAGGGAAGGATTGACGTTCGTCGATTTGTGCAGCGGGAAAGGCTTCCTGTCGATCGTGCTCTCGTTCGCGTTTCCAAACGCGAAAGTGGAGATGATCGATGTGGACGAGAGCGCGAACGTAGAACACGTGAAGGCGATGAAAAACGTGAGGTTTCACCGCGTAGACGTCAAGTCAAAAGAGTGCGAGAAGATCGTGGAAGAAGCAGGAAACGTGTCTACATGCGTGATGATATGCGGAGTGCACTTGTGCGGAGACTTGTCGCGCGTCGCGATTCGATTGTGGAGAGACGCTCGGAGGAAAATGAACGGCCGAGCCGCACTTGTGTTATCGCCGTGTTGTTTGCCACAAAGAAGACGACACGACGCGTTTGGGTTTCACGTGAAAGATCAGGCAAAAACTTTAAACGTAGATAATTACCGCTTGTGGTGTATTTTTTTATCTTTGGAGATGAAAAGGTGTTTGATGGAAGACGAAGAGGTAGAAAAAGGGGTAGGCGTACACATGGTGCAAGACGAATTCATGTCAGGAAGGGACGTTAAGAATACGTTCTTGTCGTGTTGTTGCGCGAAATGTCCACTCGCGCTTCCTAGTGCCGTCGAAGGGATTGAGACGAACGGGACGAAGCGAGGAATTTCCGCGTCCATACTTCAAGCATCTCGATGGAAGATATCGAAGACGCGGTAAAGTTTAGCAAACAGTAGACGTTGAATAGCCGAACGAAACAGATTAGCGGGTTAAGAACTTCGCAAGCGCGCGATTAGAATAATGTTTGTTGTTATAGTTTGTATGATTTATTTGTTTTATTCAAACGAGTTGTGCTTTATGGTTAACTACTCTGCTAATGGGATACGTGAAAGAAGAAGAAGACTTCTCATCTTTTCTTCTACACGCACAATTCCGCGCGCTTTGGTCAAACCTCTGACTTTTAAACTTGTTATCTGTGATTACTGATTTTACAATATTATATCCTCCTCTTTCGTCCTTCTCTCTCTCTCTCTCTCTCTCTCTCTCTCTCTCTCTTCCATATCTTTAATAGGAATATGTATAATTTGTTTACATATCAGGCGACTTTCGGGGTGCTGAAAACTTTTTCCTACGGTTCGGGACGATTGGAATGGTCGGGGTAATAATACTCGGTGTCTCGGCAGCTCTTCTGAACGACGCGTTTTTCAACTTTCTTCCACCCGTAACGGTAGCCGGAGCAGCCGACGCGCTGCTGACCCCATTCGGTCCTACCGATGCCGCTCGACTACTCGGTGTCGCGTCTGGAGTGACGCCCAAGGAGCTATTCGCCGGCGTCACGTACGACGAATGGTCCCCGTTCACCATCTCTCTCTTCACCGCAGTTTTCTTCTCCTTCTCCGCCGCAACCTTCTTCGCTTTCTTCAACGGTTTCCCTTGCGACGGGAGAGACGCCAAACCACCATTAAGCATCATCATCAACTCTTGTTCTTTCTTCACTTTCGTCTTGTACACTCTCTTCTTTCCGTTCTTCCCAATGCCGGACGCAGAACCGTCGCCTCCGTTGTATATCCCGTCACCCCCGTTCGCATCCGAATTATTATTAGTAGTAGTAGTATTGCTATTGTTACTCCTATTCGTTTCTTTATTCTTATTAGACTTATAGCTATTCCTCGGAACTGCCACGTGTTGGTTCATCACTGACTCCTCCAACAACCGTAACGACTCCGCATTTGGCGTCATTTCCCCCCCGCCTCTGGCTTTACACGCGATGGAGCAAAAACTCACGGTATCCGCCTGCAAAGTCCTCAAGCAGTGCTTACACGCCCCACCGTTCGCGGCAGTAACGGTCGAAGCTCTTTTGTTCTCGCCGTTCTTACCTCTCGGATGCGGACGTTCCTTGAGAAAGACCACGCGTGCTGAGTTTATGATGTATGTTTGAATACCCGCGACGTTGATTGTTTTCGCGACGTCTTGGACCCGGACGACGTTGTGGTAGGACGAACGACGGATCTGGTGTTTGTTGTCGAGACGGAGGGAATTTCGGTCAGCGCTCTGTGTGCTCTTTTTCGGAATACGCATCGAAAAAACGTATACATGCGGCTTCATCGCGCGCGCGACGCTTTGTCTTTGAAAATATCGTCTCTCGAGTTCTTTATATTCTTTGACCAAGCCCATCAAAGACCGAGCCCATCAAAGGAGCGAAATTGGAATCGGAAAAAATGGCGCTTTCCCTGCGCGTGACGGCGGTTGCGACATGCCACGCTCGAAACGACCCGGTCGGGAGGTTTCGTCGGTATTTGTAACGCGCGATGCGGTGATTTGCGTGGTTCGAGTGGCACGCAGCGCGACATGGGAGCGTTAAAGCGCGTCCAAATTCGACAAGAAAAAAAGACGGAGAAAAACGACTTCTCGAGACGAGAATCTCTCTAACGATAATTTGGAAAATCGAATTCGAAATCGCGCGCGGTAAAGGCCCATCCGACCTGCAAAAACGAGCGATGAGTCGTCGCACCTGAATGGCGTCGTCAATTTTGTTCTCGGCTGAGCAGCACGGGCACAGGGCCCTGAGCCCGTTCACGGAGAAGAGGTTCAAAAGCTCTCCCTACAAAGCGTAGAAATTTTAGTATATACACAAGAGGCGTGTTGAACGTGTGTTTCAAATCGTACCTTCCCACTGGTCGAGTGCACCTCGCACGGCGTGAAGAACTGCGTCTCGCACATCGTCGAAATCCATTTTAAATGTTTTGGCAAGTTATTCTGCGAAAGAAGGGTCGCGTGAGTGCGATTGCGGGCGAAATGCGTTCGGGCGCGAAATGCAAAAATGGGACGACCGACGAAAACAGAAGCTAAGAGGAAGATCTTGCATTTTCTCGAGCTCGAAATGCGAAGTAAATGCGGCGCACTCGTCGCACCTCCAGAGACATGATCGTTCGAATAGCACACTTCCGCGTCGCGCGAACCGTGGATCGCGGTTTTTTTTTGAGGTTCTCCTTCGCTTCTTGCACGAACGACGCGCTCGAAATTGTGTCGTTCGAATGCACGCGAAAGACAAAAGTGAAACAAAAAAAGGAGAGAAAAGAAAAAAAATACGAGCAAAAAAACAGTGGTTTAAGGCTTGAGAAGGTACTCGAGAAAGTGACGCGGAGAGAGGCACGGAGACGCGCGAACGCTCGTAAAAAGGGCAACGAAGGTTCTGCGACGTGCATCGAGCTTCGTAGCGACCCGTTGGGTGCATTTTTCCGTCGATTTTGCGCGATCGCGCGATGTCGCGCGCGATGGACTCTTCTCGTATTTTTTTTTCTTCTCGAAGAGACGCAACACAGAATGTAAAAAAATCATCGTCGCGAGAGACGGGAAAAGGGCAAACGTTTCGAGAGATTTGCGTTTTTGCGACGCGCGTTGACGATGTTTGACGTTCGATGGATCGAAATAAACGATGCTCGGGTAACGAATGATGGAGTCCTCGTCGCGCGTATTCTTCTCGCCGACGTTTTCGAACGCGCGCGTCTCTCACGCGATGTTTTAGGACGATGCGTACGAACGCACGTGTTGCCACAACTACAAATGACAAAACATGCATCCCATCCATATGATAGTCCCATATCGCGCGGTGTCGCTTCGATCGATAAACATTTAGACGAAAAAAATACTATTCTTAATGTATATATATATTTCAACCTTAAGGTGTGGTATGTAGTGTATGTGTGTGTCACCTGCTATCTTCCTTCGGATTCGCTGCGTCGGTAGTGCTGTCTTCTTTTTTCTCCTCGGATCTGTTCGCAGGGGCGCTCGAGGACTTCTTTGTAGGATTATATACAAATGGCGCCGCGTCGGCTTTGAGAGCGACTTTTGGCGACGATGAGTTCGGAACAAACGCCGAAACGTTCGCAGAAAGCTTTTTGGGCGGTGTTGGCGTCATGGCAACGTTCGGTAACGGTGGTATTTTGTTCGGTTTTGGCATATTTCTGCTCATCGGGGCTGGCGGTAACGGCGGCGAATCCTCTCCTTTGTTTTGATGCGCGCTTGGCGAGTTGTTGTTGCTGTTGCTGTTGGAAGAGGTATTCCAAGTGTTACCGTTTGAAGGAGCTTCGGATGTAGCAGCAGCAGTTGTCATGGCGCTGTTGCTCTTCGCGCCACCAGTGATGTCACCAGCAGCCATTTTACTCGCAATGCCCTCCTCGCTCACTCCGGATTCTTTCAACGCCAACTTGTACGTCTCCTTGGCATCTGCGCCGCACATCGGGCGCTGGTTCCAAATTTTCAACAGCTCTAAAGCTCTCAACCACGAGTTTAATCTTTCGCTCGTATCTTTCAAAGCGTCGCAAAACTCTTTCGGGACAGTTACAGGCCTAACCAGTGCTTGGTTTTGCATTTTAAACAAAATCGTAAACTCTTCGCAAACAGCAAAGACGTCTTGGGTATCTTTGGCTCTATTCGCTGCCGCGCATAAGGCGGCGTACGTCGCAAACCCGGGAGTCAAACGCATCGCTTTCATTTGTTTCAGATGGTTGTTCGCTTCTTCGCGTTTATCACAGTTCGCGTAGGATGCAACCAACGTGCCACGAATCATTGGATCGGCGGCTCTGCGAGATTTCTCGCGAATCTGGATAATGTTTTCTATTAACTCGTAATCGCCCCATTTCGCTGCAGCTGCCGCAGCTGCTTTACAGATGCTCGTTTCTGGTGGAAACACAAAGTTAACTTCGTCAATCTCGGCGTCTTCATCGGTCAGAGGGTCTTTTGGCGCATGCACTTTAGCGTATTTCCACAACGCTCTCACGGAGTTTTTCGCGACTTTCTGTTCGAACCAATTGCTATTCGTTTCGCCATCACTCCCTTGTTCGCGTTGTTCTTCGTCGCCTACGTCTATTACTTTCTCCGTTACTGCTGTTTTGCTCCTATTTTCTATTGTATCCTCGTTACCGCGTTCGCTTTGTGCGCATCGAAATGCCGTAGCCCACAAATTGCACAAATCCACCGTCGGTTTGTTCATATTAGCCCCGCTCATCAACACTCCGCGTTGCTTTTCAAACAACTCGTTTGCTTGACTAAACTTCCCAGCTCTCGTGCACGCGCCTATCAACGCCATGTATGCCTTGTTCGGCAAACCCGACGGTGGTAACTTTGAAATCAAATCCAGATTTTTCTTCCACATGTTACCTCGTTCGCATGCTAAGATGATCCACCCAAATCCAGCTGGCGTGACAGTCATTTGCTTATTCGTTTTCTTCGCATCTTCGTACAACGCCAACGCCTCTAAACCACGGCCATTCATTGCCAACGCGCGTAACACCTCGTTTTGACAATTCGTGTACGGTTGCACCAAATCTTTCTTCGTCTTTATGGTTTTGTAGACCTCGATGGCTTTTTGCCACATGCCCTTCTTTCCGCACACGGCGATTAAGCTCTGATAGACATTTTTATCCACGGTGTGTTTGCTTTTCACCATATCCGCGTGTAATTCGAAGCACCAATCGGCTTTTCCGGCTTTCTCGCAGCACGAGATTAAAAATTGGAAGCACTGTTGATTCGGCTCGACTCCGGATTTCCTCATATCAGCCAAAACTCTCATCGCCTTCTCCGCGCTCTCGCCGGAGCCGCTTTCGCTCTTCTCCAATGCCGCTAACATCGCTGCGTACGTGATCGAATCGATTTCAATCCCAGACTCTTTCAAATCGCTGTACACTTGGTCGACTTTGTCTTGTTCTTGGGTCTTTTGAAACGCGGTAATTAACGCCGTGTACGTATAAATATTGCACTCGATGTTCTTCTCCTTCATCATCTCGTACACCTTCCACGCTTGCTCACTCATTCGGTGTCTTCCCAACGCGTTCAACAACGCCGAGCACGTGTACGTGTTCGGTTCGAGTCCGTGCACACTTCCCATGCATTCGAACACCTCTAACGCTTTCTGGCAGTTGTTAGATTTGCCGATCCATTTAATCAACGTCGTGTACGCCGGCGCGAGCGGTTTGAAAATAGAGTCTTTCAACGCTCGTTTCACCTCCCCAGTTCCAGGTACGGCCAAGTCCACGCACGCGATCAGCGTGTCCAAATCTTTCGCCCTCGTCGATTTCGACACGTTCAGCTTTTGCAATTGTCTTCGTCGAACTTCGACGTCGTTGTGTAAGCCTCGTTCGTCTTCGGGTAAGTCAGACTGTTTGTAATTCGAACTCGGGTCTGCTCGTTTCCCTTTCTTCCCTCCAGATTTGTTCTTTCCAGACGAGGTATCTTTCTTCCCGCCGTTGGTCTTTCCTCCCCCGCCTAAACCCCGTTCTCCTCCTCCTCCTCCTCCTCCTCCTCCGTTGCTGTTTTTTTCGTTGGCATTGGAATTCTCGTTGCCGTCCCCGGGGTTCTTCTTCTCGAAAGTCTGAGCGCCGCCGCCTAACAACGCCGCGAACGATTTCGGTTTCGCCTCGCGTCTCGAAGACCCTTCTTCTTCTTCTTTCGCCGCCTCTCTTTTCCCTGTGTCGCCGTCCCGCGCGTACGACGGAAGCATCGAGTCGTCCAACTCTTGCGCGTCGTCCGCCCAACCCATGACGAACTCTCTCCTTTGTGTTCTCCTCTCGGTGTCCTTAATCTCTCTCTCTCTCTCTCTCTCTCTTAAAGACGTCTTTTCAAAGAATCCCCAAAAATGATGGGAACGAGATTATAGAGAAAAAGGAGAGACTTTGCGCTTTTAATTCTCTCTCTCTCTCTCTCTCTTTCTCTCTCTACACACCCAAAAACGACAAAAAAAAAGCGCGCGCGTCTTCTTCAACCGCTCTTTTGTCGCGAAAGCGAAAGGAGAAGAGCGAGAGAGATCGAGGTCTGCGACGAACACACAGAGAGCGCTTTTATGGAGCGCTCTCAAAAGATCACACAAAAAAGAAAGAAAGAGGGAAATGTGTTGAGACCCTAAATGCAAAATGGATAAAAAAAGGTTCGCCCTTTTTAAGTCCAAATCCGATTGGATTTATCCTGAGAGAGAGAGAGAGAGAGAGAGAGAGAGAGAGAGTTGCCATGAACACCACCACGGGACGGTCGCTCGCGCCAACAAAACTGCACGTCCCCGGATGCGGCAGAAGACGCCAGCAGAATAATTACCGCACGAACGATCGAAGAGGAAGACGAAGACCAAGCGGGGGGACGACGAACGCGGCGTCGAAGAATTACACGCTCACGTTACTCCCGGGCGATGGCATCGGGCCGGAAATCATGCGCGTCGCCGTCGACGCGCTGCACGAAGTCGGGCGGAAACACGATATCGGGTTTAGTTTCGAGGAAAAGCTCGTCGGTGGTGCCGCGATCGATGCGTTTGGAACGCCGTTACCGGAAGATACGTTGGAATGTTGCAAGCAATCCGATGCGGTTTTGTTGGCGGCTATTGGCGGGTATAAGTGGGACGCGCTCGAGGCGAACATGAGACCGGAACGAGGTTTGCTGGGGTTGCGCGCTGGGATGGAGGTTTTTGCAAACTTGCGACCGGCGGTGGTTTTACCGCAGTTGGCAGACGCGTCTTCGTTGAAGAAAGATATCGTTTCTGGTACAGATATTATGGTCGTGAGAGAGTTGACGGGCGGGATTTACTTCGGCGAGCCGAAAGGGTTTGGGACCAACGACAAAGGCGAAAGAATTGGGTTTAACACCATGGTGTATTCCGAATCAGAGGTGGATAGAATTGCAAAGGTTGCGTTTGAGATTGCGCAGAAGAGAGGTGGGAAGTTGTGTTCGGTGGAGAAGTCGAACGTGTTGGAGGTTTCCCAGTTGTGGAAGGAACGAGTTATTAAGCAGCACGAGAATTATAAAGACGTGGATTTGTCGCACATGTACATCGATAACTGCGCAATGCAAGTGATTCGAGACCCGAAACAGTTCGATACGATTGTTACCGGGAATATCTTTGGGGATATCATTTCCGACGCGGCGAGTATGTTGACCGGGTCCATCGGGATGTTGCCATCCGCGGCGGTTGGGAGTTCCGGACCAGGTTTGTACGAGCCAGTGCACGGTTCGGCACCGGATATTGCCGGACAGGATAAGGCGAACCCGTTGGCGCAAGTTTTATCCGCCGCAATGCTGTTGAGGTACCAGTTTGGAGAGGAAGCGGCGGCGAAATCTATCGAGGAAGCCGTGAACACGACTTTAGATCAAGGCTTTAGAACCGGCGATATCATGCAAGAAGGCATGAAATTGGTCGGGTGCACGCAAATGCAAGAAGCTTTGATGAAGAACTTGAGCAAGTAAACAAAAAAGATGTTTTATGGGTTTTAATAATATAAATACAGTTCGATTGTAACTTAAGCATGATGCGAGAGTACTTTTACGTTTTCTTCTCATCATTCAAAAAGTGATCCCTTTTGGATAGCAGTAGTACAAACGAAAAAGCTTTGAAACACACGGTCTGATGATTTTATTGCTTTTCGTCACATCAACACACATTATATACACGAAATCTAATCCTTCCTTTTCTTTTTCTTCTTTTAACGATACAAACTCTTCTCCCGCAGCGCTTCCCATCTCTTCACTCTCTCGCCCGCTCTTAACGTTCTCTTTTTCAACTCGAACGTTCGGTGCAATATCGGTTTCACGTCGTTTACTTCCGATAGCACGTCTAGTACCGGCAACAAGCGCAACAAATGGTCATCGGTGGGATCGTCGTACCACGATTCAATCGGCACGCCATTTTCTACTTGGAACCCAAATGCTTGCGGCGAGTTGTCGATGATGAACGTTCGACTTAAATCTCGTCCCAACACCGATAAGTCTTTCAAATAGTTACCTTCGACTAAAACACACGAGTCTCGGAATAATCGATGCGAAAAGTACACGTGTTCTGGGTCTAAATGATCCAATAACTTATCCGCGTACACTTTTTGACTCGCCGTGAAAATCACAACCTCAAATTTCTTCGAGACGCGTTTCATAAACTCTTCCAAGTATGGGCGAATGCGCACATTTACCACGTGCGTTTCGTTGTTAAAGCGGACTGGGAAGGTGAAATCCGGCGTGCCATCCTCGTCTTCTAAGTTTGAGTGCACTAAAGTTTCGTCTAAATCCAACACCAAAGTGTTCTTTGGTTCACCTTTCTTTTTGGTCGGTAACACCGTTTTCCTCCGTTTGGGAACGCACTGCTCTAAAGGAGGCAAATTAAAAATAAACGCCCACGGATCGCACTCTTCGTCGTATTCGTCGTCAGAATCGAGAAACTCAGCCTCGTCGTCGTCGGTATCGACGGTAAAACCGTTCAGAATAGTATCCAACTCTGCGCGGCTTCGTCTTCTGCCGGAGTCCGAGGTTGACGGCACGCCGCCCTCCTCCTCTTCATCCTCTTCAACGTCGTCGAGGCCTTTATCGTGTTTTGGTGGCGTTGTTGCGCGAAGTTTCGTGTATTTTTTAGATCCAAGCCTCGAGGCCGTTCGGGTGTTGGTACTCTTTGCGGCGCCGTCGGACTCTTCTTCCGAGACAGCGGCCGAGGATATCGCGACGCCCCTTTTACCTGCCGCTTCCGTCCCGGAAAGAAACGAAAACATCGGCGAAAAGATAGAATCTATGAACCGTTTTCTTCCTCTCTTCATCATTCCTCCGTGTTCGACTTTTGAAATGTTATTTGCATTCGCATTGTTCGCCAAAGCCGTCGTCCTTCGTCTCGTCGTCCGCGTTCTCGCCGCATCATCATCCCCCTCTTCCCGTGTGGAATCGCCACCAATCTCCTCGTCGTCGTCCAATATCGCTTGCTTCGACGAATTATTCGCGGTAGCCGTAAACCTCAACTGTCTCCCACCTCTACCACCATTTTCTTCCTTATCGCTTTTACTTTTCTTACTCTTCCTCAACGAACTCGTGATAAAACTCGAATCTGGATCCGCTTTCTTCATCGGCGGCGGCGTCGTGTTATTCGTATCGGTAGTATTAACCATCGCATTCATCGTTGCTTTCATCCCTAAACTTCTCTTCGCTCTCTTCGCGTTCGCATCCTCTGCCCCCAAATTAAACTCGTCCGCGTCTTCCTCCGAACTCGTCTCCGCTCTTTCTCTCTTCGACGACGACGCGCTCTTCGCGATGGATTTCAGCATGGATATCGCCGAGTTTATGATGCTCGACGACGACAAGCGCCGTTGGATGGATGAATCCGCTCTGTTCGGTCTGTTTGTTCGCAGAGAGAGAGGTACATTAAGACGTAAAAGCGTTTCGTCAGTCTCCAGATGAACGGCTCTTTTTCTTCTTCGCGTATTTTTTTCTTCGGCTTTTTTAACACACACACACACAC
>MDSZ01043350.1_pt1 | contig 10703 bp, 8 predicted proteins | sample 811201 | NCBI WGS metagenome assembly MDSZ01 (sample SAMN05326647, study PRJNA326480) | marine metagenome | isolation source: seawater | place: Indian Ocean: North | collected 2010
ATTGATGAATATGTTTTTAACATTATAAAAAAAGAGAAATCTAGAGGAAATTTAAAAGGAGTGATTACTCAATTTGGTGGACAAACTCCTATCAAACTTGCTAAATTTTTACACAAAAACAAATTACCAATTCTAGGAACTCAATATACATCGATTGACCTTGCTGAGGATAGAGACAGATTCAGAAATCTGTTAAATAAACTTAAATTAAAACAAGCAAAAAGTGGGATAGCAAAGACCTTTACTCAAGCAATAAAAATTGCAGAAAAAATTGGCTTACCTTTGATGGTAAGACCTTCATATGTATTAGGTGGAAGAGCTATGGAAATAGTTTATGAAAAAGGTCAACTAAAAAACTTTGTCAAAGAAGCTTTTAAAGCAGCTGAAAAGAATCCAATTTTAATAGATAAGTTTATCGATAATGCAATGGAAGTGGATGTTGATGCAATATCAGATGGTAAAAATGTTTTCGTTGCTGGTGTTATGCAACATATAGAAGAAGCTGGGATACACTCAGGTGACTCTGCTTGCAGCTTGCCTCCTGTTTCAATTAAAAATTTTTTATTAAAAGAAATTGAAAGTCAAACTAAAAAGTTAGCCTTAGCGCTTAAAGTTAAAGGTTTCATGAATGTCCAATATGCAATTAAAAATGACCAAATTTACGTAATTGAAGTTAATCCTAGGGCAAGTAGAACGGTTCCATTTGTTTCTAAGGCAAAAAACTTACCTCTTGCTGGAATAGCTTCAAGAGTAATGGCTGGGGAAAAATTGTCTAAGTTCAGTCTAAAAAATAAAATTAAAAAGATGTTTGCAGTTAAAGAAGCAGTTTTTCCATTTAACAAATTTCCTAATAGCGATCTTTTGCTCGGACCCGAAATGAAGTCAACGGGAGAAGTTATGGGTTTTGATAAAAATTTTGGTATGGCTTTTGCAAAGAGTCAAATAGCTGCATCAAACTCTCTTCCAAAGAAAGGTCTGGCATTTATATCTTTAAAAGACAGCCATAAAAAAGAAGGCGTACAATTAGCAAAACAGTTAGTTAAAATGAATTTCAAACTTTGTGGAACTAATGGGACTGCAGACTTTATTAGCCAGCATGGTATTAAATGCAAAAAAATTAATAAAGTAAATCAAGGGTCTCCGCACATAGTAGACGTGCTTAATGCAAAAAAGATCGCACTAGTTATAAACACTGGAGGTGGGAATAGTGAAACTCAACTAAGTGATGCAGTAGCATTGAGAAGAGCAACTTTGGCTAATAAAGTGCCTTATTGTACAAACATGTCTACCGCTAAAGTTTGCCTAGAGGGAATTAGATCACTCAAATTGAGTGAAATAAGTGTTACTTCTTTGCAAGAAATTTAACTTTTTACCTTCCAGTCAGTTTCGAATGTGACATAGTTAATCTGAATGCATCTTCTCTCTTTTTTAATTTCCTTTTTTTCCATGCCATGCCAAGTATTTGGTCCGCTTGTGAAAAAATATCCATAGTTATGTTTGTAAGGAACTGTTTTAACTTTATTCAATTTTGCATCATAAAAATCTGTCCCTAAATTTTCAGACTCACCATATAAATTTACAAATACTATTGATGACATTAATTTTTCTTCAATATCACAATGAGGTTTAAGCCAAAAGCCTTCTCGGTCGCAAATTACCTCTAATCTTACGTAAGAGTTATTCAAATCTCTGCCTATTAAAGATCCTATTTTTTTGTAAACTTCGGGTGATCTTAGTTCTTCAATAAATTTCGTTAAATTAGGAAATAAACTAGAATTTTCTTTAGTGACGTAACATCTAAGTTTTTTTGCTTTACCTCCATCTTTTATTCCTGCTCGAAAATTTCCCTCTCCGCCGTCTAAAGCTCTAGTCCCGTCATAATTAAGATTTTGTTTCCTTGGATCAGCAATTTCTGCATCACAAATCTCTTCGATTGCTTTTTCTGTAAGCGGTTGATTTATTTCAAAATGTCTAAAAGGATCTTCGTATAATTTAGTTCTAGTCTTAAGTGATTTAAATAATTCCATTTTCCCTCATTTTTTTTTTTATGATTGGAGCAATTCTATTTACTTCATCTAACTTATCGTAACTCCAATTATAAATGTTTTCACTAAGCTCTTTTGTCATACCTAGATTATTAAATTGACTATAAAAGGTTCTAAATTTCTTGTTCAATCTTTTGGATTTCATCATAGCAATATAAATTGGCTTTCCGGTCACTGCAGCTTCTGAAATCATTGATGTAGAGTCACAAGTAACAATAATATAATCCGCTATTGCAAAAGAGCACAGATAGGCTTTTTTATTAATTTCTTTAATTACATGATGGTTAAAACTAAATGTATTAAAAGCTATCTTAATTACTCTCTCAGGAGTTCGATATGAGGGAATTACAATTATTTTATATTTATCTGGAGTAAATAAGGTTTTAACTTTGTTAAATGTATAATGAATTTGTTCATCAGAATAGTCATAATATTTATTTGGCCCGCCAATTACAAAAGAAACAACTTTTTTTTTCTCTTTGTTTAATTTAAGATATTTTGAATTTTCTACAATTTCTTTTTTTGTCAAATAATGTATTGATCCAACTGTTTTCAAAACGTTTTCCCCATTTAAATTATCATGTTCTGGACATATCACTAAGTCAAAATTTTTTAAGGAAACCTTGGGATCTTGTATATGAATGTTAAAAATTTCTTTGCCAAATCTTTTTTTTAGAGCTATTGAAGGAATTACACTTTTTCGTCCACATGATATGATTATCTTTGAGTCACATACAAATTTTTCTGTTAACAAGTTTTCAGAAATTGGCGTAAATTTTGGAGGTATCCAGTTCCAAAAAGGTTTTAATTTAATTGTTTGATGTTTAAATTTTAGTTTTAGAGCATTAGCTAATCCCTCGACTTGACTAACCATGCCGTGCATACCTTGTGTCAAAAGAAGTGCTTTTAATTTTAACATTAATTACTATATAACCTATCAATATGAATAATAAATCAACTAAACACACAAAAGTGTTAATTCTTGGATCTGGGCCAGCAGGTTATACAGCTGCAATTTACGCTGCTAGAGCAATGTTAAAGCCAATTTTAGTGCATGGTTCACAACCTGGGGGGCAACTAACCACAACCACTGACGTAGAAAATTACCCTGGTTATTCAAAAGTCATACAAGGACCTTGGTTAATGGACGAAATGAAGGGTCAGGCAGAAGCCGTGGGCACAGAGATGATCCAAGACCATATAAGTAAGGTTGACTTATCATTAAAGCCTTTCCAAGCAATAGGAGATAGTGGAAATGTTTACACAGCTGATTCAATTATAATTTCTACTGGTGCTCAAGCAAGATGGTTGAATTTAAAATCTGAGCAAAATTTCCGAGGATTTGGTGTTTCAGCATGCGCAACTTGTGATGGATTCTTTTTTAAAGATAAAGAAGTAGCAGTTGTTGGTGGCGGCAATGCAGCTGTAGAAGAAGCAATGTTTCTTACTAAATTTGCATCTAAAGTTAAACTGATACATAGAAGAAATGAGTTAAGAGCAGAAAAGTTGCTCCAAGAAAAACTTAAATCTAACAAAAAAATTGAAATAATCTGGGATACCGTTGTTGAAGATGTAATCGGCCAAAGCGAGCCCAAAGAAGTAAATGCGGTAAAAATTAAAAACTTAAAAACTAATAAAATTACAGAACTAAAAGTTAATGGTTTATTTATTGCAATCGGTCATGACCCAGCTACATCTTTGTTCAAAGATCAATTAAATATGGATAAAGAGGGATATTTAATTACTAAAGCTGACTCCACACAAACGAATATTCCTGGAGTGTTTGCCGCTGGAGATGTAAAGGATAAAATTTTTAGACAGGCTGTAACAGCTGCAGGTATGGGATGTATGGCCGCTCTAGAGGCCGAAAAACATTTATCTCATCAGTGAAGTGAAAAATAATTTACATGTTTTTTTAGGCGCAACAGTAGCAGATGCGGCTGCTAGACCATTACACTGGGTTTATGATCAAAAAAAACTCTCTAGTTTTATAAAAGGTAAAAAAGATTTTAGTTTTTTGAAAAAAAATAAAAGCCCTTTTTATGATATTAAAACTGGAAAAGTATCTGGTTATAACAAAATCGGTCAGGTAATGTTCGAAACTTTAATTGAAAGTCATGAAAATATAGAGGGAAGGTTTAAAAAAAAAATTACAAAATGCTTTGGTCCAGGCAGTATTTATTGGAAAAACTTGAGACTTAGAAAAAAATACAAAAAAGTAAAAGATTGGAGATCTATAATTAAAGGCCCTTGGATTCATCAAAATATAATTGAGTCAGTGATAAATATTAAAAATAAAAAAAAATTATCTGGTGGTTTAAAAGTTAATGAGTCAGATGGATATTGTGCAGCATTACCTTTTTTTTTATTTGGTCATAGTTTTAAAGATATTAAAAAAATAATTAAAATTGTAACTCTATCAAAAATAAGTATTAAATATGCACTTGCGAAATTTCATATACTTAATTTGGCATTAAAAGGCAAAAAAGATCCTATAAATGAATTTATAAAACAATCTAAAAAAAATAATTATTTTAAAAAAGTAATTTTGGATATTAAAAAAGTAAGAAATTTAAAACAAAAACCACATTCACTTGTTGTTAAAAAATTGGGAATGGCTTGTAGTTATCCTGGTACATTTAATAGTGCAATTCATTCAATTCTTACTTCGACAAATTATAAAACAGCTGTATTAAAAACAATTAAAGCTGGTGGATGTAATTGCTCTAGAGTTAATTTTGTAGGTGCATACTTTGCTGCCGTAAAAGGAAAAAATTCTATTCCACGATCTTGGGTAAAGAAAACTCTGCCAGCAAAGAAAATTTTAATGCAATTTTAATTTGTTAAATTTTCACAAAACTCTTTTATTCTTTTCATTGCCAATCGCAAGGTTTCCATTGATGTAGCATAGGAGATTCTGAAGTAACCATCCAAACCAAAAGCAGAGCCTTGAACAACTGCGACCATAGATTGTTCCAATAATTTTTTAACAAACTCTGTATCAGTTTTAATTTTAGTTTTTTTATTTAATAAACCTTTGCAACTAGGAAAAACATAAAAAGCGCCATTAGGTAACAAACAATTAATTCCCTTAATATTGTTTAAACTTTTTACGACAAAATCTCTTCTTTCTTTAAATGCATCCGCTCTTTCTTTTATAAAATTTTGATGACCGTTTAAAGCCTCTACTGCTGCAGCCTGACTAATTGAAGATGGATTTGATGTAGATTGTGATTGAATTTTTCTTATCGCACTAATTATCTCGCTGGGACCTGCAGCGTATCCTATTCTCCACCCTGTCATAGCATAAGATTTACTAACTCCGTTCATAGTCAGAGTTCTTTCTTTAAGTTTTGAAATTTGTGCAATAGTAAAAAAATCAAAGTTTTCATATCTTATATGTTCGTATATATCATCACTTAAAATAAAAATTTTTTTATTCTTTATTAAAATTTTCGCTAAATTTGTAATTTCTTTTTTTGTGTAACCAGCTCCCGTTGGATTAGACGGAGAGTTTAAAATAAGCCACTTGGTTTTTTTTGATATAGCTTTTTTAAGTTTGGATGGGGTTAATTTAAAACCATCTTTCTCTCCACATTTAATAATTTTGGGCTTTCCTCCAGCTAATAAAACCATATCAGGATAAGATACCCAAAAAGGAGCAGGTATAATCACCTCATCACCTTTATTTAATGTTGCCATAAAAGTATTGTATATAACCTGCTTCCCTCCAGTCCCCACAGTAATTTGATCTGGGGTGTAATTTAAATTATTTTCTCTTTTAAATTTGTTAATTATAGCTTCTTTTAAAGCTGGTGTGCCGTCAACAGCAGTATATTTAGTATCGCCACTTTTAATAGCAGCAATTGCTGCTTCTTTAATATTGTCTGGGGTGTCAAAATCTGGTTCTCCTGCTCCAAGTCCTATAACATCCTTGCCAGCCGCCCTCATTTCCCGCGCTTTTGTAGTAACAGCTATTGTAGGCGACGGTTTTATACGTTTTAAATTGTTGGAAACTATGCTCATTGAAATTTATAATGTTTATTTTAAATTATTAATAACACAAAATGCAAAATACTTATCAAGAAAAAATAGCAGATTTGGAAGCCAATAAATCTAATAAAAATCATAAATTAGAGGGTGGTATAAAATTTAAAATTAAAAGCGATTTTCAACCTAGTGGCGACCAGCCGGAGGCTATAAAAAAATTGCTTAAAAATCTGCAAGAGAACAAGCAAGAACAAGTTTTATTGGGAGTCACAGGTTCAGGTAAAACTTTCACAATGGCTAAAGTTATTGAAAAAGCAAATCGACCAGCATTAATTTTAGCTCCAAATAAAACTTTGGCAGCTCAACTTTATGGAGAATTTAAAAATTTTTTTCCTGATAACGCAGTAGAATATTTTGTTTCATACTATGATTATTATACTCCTGAAGCTTATGTGCCAAGATCAGACACTTATATTGAAAAAGAAGCTTCAATAAACGAGCAAATTGATAGAATGAGGCACTCTGCAACTAGATCATTATTGGAAAGAGATGATGTAATTATTGTAGCCAGTGTATCTTGCATTTATGGATTAGGCTCAGTCGAAGCTTACTCTAAAATGACTATAACTTTAAAGAAAAATTATGATTATGAGAGAGAGGATTTGATAAAAGCTTTTGTAAATTTACAATACAAGAGGAATGATCAGAATTTTTTTAGGGGGACATTTAGAGTTAGGGGAGAAAATTTAGAAATTTTTCCCTCTCACTTAGAAGACAGAGCGTGGAGAATTAGTTTTAATTTCAATAAATTAGAAAAAATTGAAGAATTTGATCCACTTACAGGAGACAAAACAAATGATTACTCAATCATAAAGATTTACGCTAATAGTCATTATATAACCCCAAAACCAACTATTGATCAGGCGATAAGACAAATAAAATCTGAACTTGCAGAAACTCTAAAAAAACATCGTTCAGACAACAAATTGTTAGAAGAACAAAGACTTAGAGAGAGGACTAAATTTGATTTAGAAATGATTGAAGCAACTGGAACATGTGCGGGAATAGAAAACTACTCGAGATTTTTATCTGGAAGAAAACCAGGTGAACCTCCACCTACTCTATTTGAATATTTCCCAGATAACGCAATAATCTTTGTCGATGAAAGTCACGTAACAGTTCCGCAATTAAATGGAATGTATAAAGGTGACCACACTCGAAAAAAAACACTTGCAGAGTATGGTTTTCGTCTTCCATCTTGTATGGACAATAGGCCCCTTAAATTTGAAGAATGGAATTTAATGAGAACGCAGACTGTATTTGTTTCAGCTACACCAGGTCCTTGGGAATTAAAACAAACAAATAATAAATATATTGATCAAATTATAAGGCCTACAGGTTTAATTGATCCACCAGTAGAGATAAGGCCAGCTAAAACTCAAGTAGATGATTTAATGCATGAGTCAATAGAAATTGTTAAAAAAGGTTACAGAGTATTAGCAACCACTTTAACTAAAAAAATGGCCGAAGATTTAACAGAGTATCTGCATGAAAACGGCCTTAAAGTAAGATACATGCACTCTGATATCGACACGTTAGAGCGAATTGAGATAATAAGAGACTTAAGAATGGGGGTGTTCGATATTTTAGTTGGAATAAATTTACTCAGAGAGGGATTAGATATTCAAGAATGTGCTCTAGTAGCAATTTTAGATGCAGACAAAGAAGGATTTTTGCGATCTGAAACATCGTTAATTCAAACTATAGGAAGAGCCGCTAGAAACGTTGATGGGAAAGTTATTTTATACGCAGATAAGGTAACAAAAAGTATAAATAAAGCGATCAATGAAACAGAGAGAAGAAGAAACAAACAATTAGAGTTTAATAAGAAAAATAAAATTACTGCAGAAACAATTAAAAAAGATATTAATGATATATTAGAGTCTGTTTATGAAAAAGATTATGTAAAAATTTCAGAGGGCTCGAATGTCGGGGGGAATTTAAAGAAACATTTAAAGGCACTAAATAGAAAAATGAAAGAAGCCGCATCTAATCTTGAGTTTGAGGAAGCAGCAAAAATTAGAGACGAAATGAGAAAACTTGAAGCCAGTGAATTAGAAATTACACTTAATCCTAAAATAAACCAGTACAAACTTAAAAATAAAGTATACCCTAAAGGAAGATCAACAATGGGTATGCCAGGAACAAAACCACGAAAAGCAATAAAAAAATGGAAACCAAAAAAATAATTATTACTGGTGGAGCAACGCGTATAGGAAAGTCAATAGCTTTAGAATTAGCTAATCGTGATATTCAAATAGTTATTCATTATTCTAAATCTCATAATGCAGCAAAAAAACTTAAAATTGAATTAGAAAATTTAGGATCAACCGTTCATCTTTTAAAAGCAGACTTGAACAATATTAGAAATACTCAAAATATAATTAAAGTAGCATTTAAAAAAATGAATGGTGTAGATTGCTTAATAAACAATGCCTCTATTTTTGAAAATGACAACCTAACAAACTTTAGTGATAAAAGTTTTTTAAAACATATAAATGTCAATCTGAAAGCACCTTCAATTTTAATAAGAGAATTTTCCAAAATTTATAAAGGCGACAATGGAAATATTATAAATATAATCGACCAAAGAGTTGAAAAATTAACTCCTTTTTTTTTCTCATATACTTTAAGCAAATCAGCATTGGCTACTTTAACCAAAATCTCTGCAATGAAACTTGCTCCTAATATAAGAGTTAATGCTGTTTCTCCAGGCCCTACAATTAAAAATAAACGCCAAACAGAAACTCATTTTAAAAAACAGTGGAAATCAACAATATTGAGAAAAAAAGTAGACACAAAAAATGTAAGTTCTGCTGTGAAATTTTTAATTAAAAATGATAATATAACTGGACAAATAATAAACGTTGATAGCGGGCAACGGTTAGCGTGGCAAACTCCAGATATAATTAATGCAAAAGAATGAAAATTTTAAAATTCAAAAATAAACATAAATTTAAGTATAATAAAAAGGTAATTATTAAAGACTTAATTTTATTATTATCTATCGGAATTCATCAATTTGAAAAACTAAAAAAACAAAGAGTAAAATTCAATATAGAAATCACTACGGACCCTAATTTAAAGCCTGAAATAAAGTCTATACTTAATTATGAGAATGTTATTAATGACATAAAAAAATTAAGCGAAAAAAAACATTTTGAACTATTAGAAAGTTTATCTGAAACAATATTTGACGAAATTTATAAAAATAAGAAGGTCAAAAAAGTTAAGTTAAAAATTGAAAAATTAGACATTATCAAAGAAACTGAGTCAGTTGGTATAGAAGTTGTAAAATCTAAATTATAATGAATAGTTTAAAGCAAGGAAAAAAGATAATTAAAGATAAAATTCCCCTTATCCCAAAAAATCCAGGGGTTTATAAAATGTTAAGTTCCACAGGAGAAATTCTTTATATAGGAAAAGCAAAAAATATACCTAATCGACTAAAAAGTTATGTGAGCGAGACCAATTTGCCAATTAGAACTGAGAGGATGCTTTCATTAACTCATAATTTAGAAACAACTACCACAAACAATGAAAGTGAAGCCTTATTATTAGAGGCTAATTTAATAAAAAAGTTTAAACCTAGATATAATATTCTCCTTAGAGATGACAAATCATTTCCTTATATTTATATTGGTAATAAAGATAAATGGCCACAACTGACAAAATTAAGAGGTAAAAAATCAAAAACAGGATATTATTTTGGTCCATTCGCATCTATAGGCTCAGCTAATTGGACAATTAAAATATTACAAAAAATATTTCAATTACGAGTCTGCGATGACACGGTTTTTAAAAATAGAGACAGACCTTGTATATTATATCAGATAAAAAGGTGTTCAGGTCCTTGTGTCGGACACGTTACAGAATATGAATATCAATCAACAGTGAGAGATGCTATTGATTTTATTTCAGGAAAATCCAGGAGAATTCAAAAAAACCTATCTAAGGAAATGGAACAGGCGAGTAAAGATTTAAACTACGAAAAAGCAGCAATAGCAAGAGATAGAATAAAGGCTTTAACACAAATACAAACGTCTCAAAAAATAAATCAAACAAATTTAAATGAAGCAGATGTAATTAGTATTTATAAGGAAACAGGTAAAACTTGTATACAAGTTTTCTTTTTTAGATCAAAGCAAAATTGGGGAAATCAGGCTTTCTACCCAAAACATGATGCTGATGAAACTATTGAAGACATTCTATCTTCTTTCATAACTCAATTTTATGAGAATAAAAGTATACCGAGTCTTGTTATAACTAATTTTGAAGTTAGTGAAAGAGCGCTTTTAGAAAAAACATTTTCAGAAAAAGAAGAAAAACAAATCATAATTAAAAAGGCAAAATTAAAGAATGAACTAAATATTTCGAAACTTGCAGAAAAAAATGCTAAACAAAGTTTAACTCAAAAACTAATTCAATCAGATACTAATAATAATTTAATTGAGAATTTAACTATCAAATTTAATCTTAATACTAATATCGATCTTATAGAAGTATATGATAACAGTCATATTCAGGGATCAGACTCAATAGGTGCATTGATTTGTTTTAGCAATGAGGGATTTATCAAAAAAAGATATAGAAAATTTAATATTAAAA
>MDSZ01141616.1_pt1 | contig 10703 bp, 2 predicted proteins | sample 811201 | NCBI WGS metagenome assembly MDSZ01 (sample SAMN05326647, study PRJNA326480) | marine metagenome | isolation source: seawater | place: Indian Ocean: North | collected 2010
ACCACTATAATTTAATATTTTGATATTTATAAGTGTATAAATATATAGGAGTTTTTCATGCCAACTTTAGATAGTTGTGAATATAGAGCTGTTCAACAATATAGTGATTGGCCCTCTTTGTCGTCGCCAGATGAGCTAGATAATATTTTAGAATATCATGCTATAAATTATCCAGACAGTATGTGCTACTTCAGCTGGAACGAGCATGATTGGTATTGTATTTTTATGACCAACATCGCGTATGGGTTTTGGCCTATGTTTGATAATCAACCTGAATTTGAGCATGTTCCGGGAACTGTAGATGTCTATTTTGATGGTAACAAAGAGTATAAATATATACCTAATTGTGTTATTGGTGCTGATGAAATTGACATAGGGACTGGTGTAGAAACTGGTAACACCTTTGCTTGTACTTGTAATGGCATAACAGCTCCTAATCAAAATTGGGAAGCGGATTGGGATGAGGGTTATTATTGGATTGGAGATAATACAGAACAATTTTTAAGTTGTAACATTTGTGTTAGAGAACCCGGTGGAACTACAGCTCATGATGATGTATATGGAAAATGTTTTAATGGAAACCCACCAAAGTGGTCAGCTAGTGAGATAAGAATATTACAAGATGATACGCGTAACCCGCAATATGGATATTGTTGTGATACAAATGCAGCGAATTATTCTGGTGAGTTAGCCTGCAGTGCAGTTGAATTTCCCGATGTAATTGGAGGAGGTTCAGACTTAGAGTCTTTTATACCATTTCCAAACCAAAATGATAACTTAACAATACCTGGTTATTATCTTTTTGAACATTCAAATGGTTTAGTTGAAAAACTACAAAGATATCATATCGATGAAGGAAGAGGTTCAAATAACACATGTCCAACATATGGAGAAACTGATATACCACGACAAAGTGGTCACGACCCTCTTGGAACTAAAGGTTGTTCTTGTTTTTGTAAATATGAAGATGATATGGGTAACATATGTTATCCTTATGAAATGCTTGTTTCTCAAGATGGTATCAATGTATGTCAAATAAATACTAATTATGAAAATTCTCAAAAACTTAATAGATTGGGTGAATCGAGAAATTATTTAGAAAATGAATTACTAAACGAAGAAGTTTATAGAATGGGTAGGCACTATTTACCTAATTTTGCTACAGCTGGATATAAGTATGGTTCAGAACTTCCAATCAAGAATGAATGTGATGTAGATTTAACTGGTGAATTAAATGAATGTGATGACCCGAGTAAAGTTATTGATACATGGTGGTGTCCTGACAATCCTTTAGAATCTTGTGATGATGGTAATGTACAAAATTGTAGTGGTTATGCGGGGTGGGAGGATTATGAAAAACAAACTTTGAGATGTTATCAAGGTTGTCCTGATAATTCTGGTGTGATAAATAAAGCTATTCAAGAAGCACCTATAGGTGCGAGAGTTTGCTTACCCGCCGGTGACTATGCGATAATGGATGATATAGTTATTAATAGGTCTGATATAACTTTATCAGGAACGAAAGGTGACTTAACTTATGAGGAGTTATTTACTGGTGTAGAACCAACTGGTGAAATAACAAGACTTTATTTTGGTGAAAAAGCACAATCAATTGGGGAGGGTGAGAATCAAGACATAACTAAATTTTCAAAAATTGTTAGTTGTTTGTTCAACTCACTTTCACACTCACCTGAGGCAGCTGGAATTGATTTAGTTTTAGACCAATTGTTAGACATAACTGAATCGGCTGATTGTGAATCATATTTTGAGGGACTTCTTTATAGTGAATCATATTTAAATCAACTAATTGAACCTAAACTTCAAACTCTGTGTAACTCATATTGGGCAACACCTTTTGAAGAACCCACTTCGGAATCGTGGAGAAATTCTTGTGTTAATTGGTGGGCTCAAAGTAATCATAATGGTGGTGTCGACAATCATGATGACTCGTCGCGTCCTATAAGTAGGGGTTATGGATTATATGATTGTTATGGTGAAGATGTTGTTAGTGATTGTAAATTATTTAATGATTTTAATGATTTGGGTTTATTACAAGAATATAATTGGTTCACAAATTGTAACGAGGTTGGAATGAATTGTAATATTAGTATTTGTTCTACACTTATTTCACAAGCTGGATATTATGGTTGTTTTAAATCAGAGAGTCAAGAATTTTATAGTCAAAATGATGTACAACACTTTGGTCTCCGTCCTAGTGTTTGGAATATGTGGGGAGATTACAGTCGTAGAGCGTGTGGGGGAGAATCTAATTGTGATGATCCAGATCCGTCTTTTCTTGGAGATGGGGAAGGATTCTACCCATTTGAATGGCATATAAATCCTGACGATGGGAATCATTGTGATTATAGTGGTGCTAATCAAGATAACTATTTCAACTATCCTTGTGGTATTGTAGGAGACACTAGTGCGAGTGGTCGTGGATATTATGATGATGTAGAAGGTGACATTTTGACAATGGAAGAAATGATGAAAGAATTTTTTGTTCCTGGTTATTGTGAACCCGTTGATAGCGTTGAAGATGGTGCGGCTGGAAAATGTAGAGTTTTTTGTGAAAATGGAGAACATTGTGATTCAGGTGATTCCATTTATACCATTGAGGAAAAACAAAATCTTAAAGAGTTTTATGAAACTTACGCTGTCGATGAAAATGGTAATCCATTAAATGGTTCTAATTGTACTTATTATCAATCAGGACTTGGTGATTTTCAATGTGGTTATGAAAAAAAACCAAGAGATTTCTGTAGAAATACTTGTGGGAAAAAATCTGCTAAAATAAATGTTTTTAAAAATGTGACTCGTGGTACAAATATACCTTTGTTAAAATCAGGACTTAATAAATCAAATTATATAATAATAAAAGGTGACATCCCCCAATCTCCTGGTACAGATGTATCTGATGATGCACCACCATTGGAATCAATTCTAGCAAGATATGATACGAGTATTATGGCGGGAGATGAAATAAAAATAATGATTCAGATGAGTGAACAGGTAAGAAGTGACCATAACATACCATCGGAATATTGGAGTGTTGCACTTCCAGATAATAAACCAGTCCCTATGTTCACAAGAACTGTAACGAAAAAACCTGAGAGACTTGGACCTAACTCTTTTAGAATAACTTTAGATATTCCTTTAAGATATAAACTACCTCTTGATTATAATCCATACATATACAAAGTTCTTGATGGAATACAAAATATAGGAATAGAAAATATATTCGTATCAGATGCTATAAATTATCAAGATGCACTATATCGCGTAAGTTCTTACCCCATCCAGGTAGGTGCTGGTGTAAAAGATGTATGGGTAAGAGATATATATTCGTTTGGAGATGAAGATTTTGCTCAACTTGTAAATGGAAAGTTTTATTATCAACATATTAATGGTGATTTAACTTGGCTTGAAAAACCACAAAAAGGTTTTATGATAAGCAGTGATGTTGCAAAAGTTGAAGAGGATGTAAATGAAAACTCATATATGAATCGTATCAACCCACCAGATGGTATCGCGACAGATTATATAACAAAAGCGATTTGTGCTACTAGTGGAATAGAAGATTATTTATTAGGTCAGTTAGAATTTACAGATGGGGCTTGTGGTGGTAAAGGTTGTGGAGTAAGTTATCAATGGGGAATTGGGCAAGGAAGAAAGGTACACCATTTTGAGCCTTGTGTTGGTGAACCATGCTCTTGTTCCGCGTATGAGGATTGGACTAATAATTCATGGACACCATCAATTCCGAGATGTATAGATATTGGAGAGTCTTGGCCATCGTTTGATTGTCTTCCTGAAGACTTTTTTAATGATGTAGATAATGATGCAAAATTATATTCAAAGGATTGTTTCCCATTTTCAGATGATATTGGAGGAGATATTAGTTCATCTCTACCTACAGCTGAAGAATTTCTTCAATGGGTGTTAAGTAGTGGGGGATGTGATGGAGATAGAGTAATTGGTCATGTAAATGTTGATAAAAATTTTGATGAATTAATGAATACAAATGAGGGATTCGTTTGTGAAGGACCATTTGTCTCTTGTGGTGGTGCTAATCCATCTTCTACACAAATAGCATACAGCATAGAGGATTGTTGTGCATTAAAATTGGGTGGTAAAGCTATTGATTATATTTATAATTTCTGTTCCGATTTAGGTAATAGATGGGCCTTTGAGTGTGTGGATTCATCTGGAAAAGATTATGACAAAGCACGAGATGAGATGAGATTAGTTTTTAGGGATTATTTTAATGTTAGTGAGCCAAAAAATGTTGTAAATGAACCAAAACATTTAAAGAGTGGTGGTATATATGTAGCTGGTGGAGCAAGAAATGTCACAGTAAAAAATTGTATAATGAAATCACCTCAAAATCGTGGTAGTGGTGGAAGAGGATACTTATTTAATATATCATCTGCAAATGAGGTTCTTGTTGAGGATTGTTACGGTTATCGTGGGAGACATAACTTTTTATTAGGTGGTGCATTAGTAAATAGTGGAATTGTTTTAAATAGAATTAAAAGTGAGGGAGGATGGGCTTTTAGTAATACTGGACAACTCTCTTTTGATGATGATTATTGGTCAAGATACCAACAATTAGAAGCTGTAGGGCTGGGAGTTCCTGGACTTAGTGACACTCACTTACAATTAAATCAATCATTTTTAGTTACTGATTCTGATTTATGGGATGGATTCACAGCCAAAAATAGACAAAGCTTAAGTAGTGGTGCTGGAATTACAGCGACAGAAGGAGTTTTTTGGAATATAAGAACAGCACCCGAAGACACACCAAATCTACGAGGTGAGACATCAAATGTATTGACTAGGTGGAAAACTGCAGCTGTTCCTGGAATGGGAGCATTGGAATCCTACCAATTTGGTGCTGGGTATATGAAAGATGTAAATGTTAGAAATCTATTTATGGATAACGATAATCCTTTTGACTTTTTAAAACAATCCATAAGTGATGTAAGTTTATTAGTACAAGATGATTGGTTACATCCTGGTATGCCAGACTATTTTATGAACTCAATAAAATTTATGCTAACACCTATCGTTCCACATTACATAAAAAGATGGTTACCACCTTTCATAGAAAAAATAAGTGATGAGATAAATGGTACGCTTTTAGAGACACACATTGGAGGCTCAGGTGGTACATGTAGTTGTCCTGATGGTGCATGGAATGATTCTTCAGATGATACAAATCCACCTGAATGTATGTGTACGGACAAATCAGTAGCGAACCAAGAATGTAGTTGGAATACTCAAATGAGAAACATGAGATGTCCTGGTGACGATTGTACTAACTTGTTTGATTTAACAGATGTAAAAGCTAGGTATAATATAAGACAAGATGGTGCAGAAGGTTGGTTAATTGAATTATACATAAATAATTTTGACCTTAGAGGTGAATTTTACCTTTGTGCAAGTCAAAATGCAATTTGTCAGCTAGCTAATACTGGTTGGCCAAGTTGTGAATATAGAGATGCGTTTATGAGTGTTGATACTTTAAACCTTGCATTTTGGTTTCCAATAGATTCGACTCCTCTTACAATGTATGGTACATGTGGTAATGGGGATAATAATAGATATCGTACAAATGCGGCCACTGAATCACAGTGTTGTAATAATGTATTTAATGGTTATTGGAAGAAGAAAACAGATGGAGAAGCTCCAAAATGTTGGAGAGATGAATCTATGGAAGAGATTGTATCCAATTGGTACGCTGGACATAGTTGGCAGACTCAAATCTATGGTTTTGATTTTTCTGCAAATGATTGGTTTATTGAAGATAATTGGTTCATAGATTTAGTTGATTTTTTAAAAAATATAATCTTAGGTCCATTTGTACCTCAAGAGTTTTCTGATATTCCAGACTACATTGAAGAAGAAGTAAATAAAGGTTTCGGTGAAGCTGTTTTTGCAAACATTAAAGACGGACTGGTTGATGCTCTATCACCAATAACCGACATTCTAAATTCAGATAATTTTAAAGAAATAGAAGATGCACTTTCAAATGTTTTATCCACTATGGACGCGGGTGAGGGAACAGCACCAAATGATTATATTTATGGTGGTATAGGAAAAGAATATAGTAATTGGGTATGTCCTGAGCCTCTTGGTGGAGTTCCTTGTCCTGACCCATTATATCCACAAGCGTGTCCTGGTTATCAAGACTTATCAGATGAAGAACAAACTGGATATCAATGTATAGAAAGATTAAATTCACTTGACTATAATTATCCTACTGATTATGTTGAACCATATTTTGTTGGTATGGGTGCATATGATATTTCTCAAAAATTTGCATGTTTTGAAAATGGTGATTTGAATGGTCAAAAAATATCTGATTCAAATAATGATTGTGCTGGCGGGTTTCAGACTGGAGTGTATTGTACAGATGGTTCTCGTACTGGTGAATGTATGCCTGACGCGAGATATTTACTAAATCCACCAGCAGAAGATTGCTGTAGTGCTCTACCAGGTGGATATAATAGCAGGGGATTTTACTGTGGTATATATACAGAAGATTATAATATGTATGGTGATAATCATGGGTGTGACGCTGCTGAACATTATGGATGTAGTTATGTAGGTTATTATTGTAAAGGTGATCCAAGTGGTGATGAATTTTGTAGAGAAAAAGATTCAGAGGGTGTCGGGCCTGCATTAAGTTGTGGTTCTGAAATTGGAGGTAAATGTCATCCAATGGAAATGGATGGACAGTTGGGCCCTTGTATTTGTGTAGATGAAGATAAAGGATGTATTAAAAGTTCTAGAGATTTTATGTTGGATGATGAAAGTCTTCGAATATGGTCAGAGTACGCTAGTGCAAATTATTCACAAGAGTGGGATCCCAGTGAGGTTAGATGGATTGATTTTTGTCGAGAAGGTGAAGAGGATTGTGGTGATTTAAATTTCCAAAGTTACAAGTATTTAAAATTAATGGGAGGAACACCACCACCTGATGCACCTGAAGCTCCACCACCAGGACCTAATGAATATGGATATGGTGGAACGAATCTTTATGATTATCAAAGACAATATTCAAGTCCATTTAGTTCTAATGATTATAACAGGTCTGCTAATGACTCTATAGAAGAAGATGATGAGGGATATTATAAAGAGGATGGTGTGTATCAAAGTCCTTCAACAGAACACTTGAATTGGGAGTGGTATACTGAACCAACAATTACAGGTTGTACAGATGAAAATGCTTGGCCAAACTATCTTCCAAACGCTGATACAGATGATGGTTCATGTACATATGTTGAACAATTTTATGGAACTGGTAATATGGATGGGATAGGAACAACAATCACCGAGACTGATATACAAATAATGTCAGATTATATCGCTTGTATTGAACAATGTATATCGTGTGAAAACAACGCAGATTGTGGTCCTGGATTTATTTGTGAATCTTATCCTGAAAAAAATTGTTGTGAAAGAAACGAAGTGCCCCCTACTGTAATTGAAGACATTGGTGGTGAAAGAAGTAGTAATGGTGGGAATGGAGGTAGAAGTGATGATGATACAGTAACCCCTGATCCTGGTGAAGATCGCCGTTTAGGGTGTGTTCCAGAGTATCTTGATTTATCTCTTGCAGATTTTACACAAATAGGAGATTTAAATGGTGATGGAATGATTACTCCAACTGATTTACAAATTTTACTTGAGTTGGCAGAAGAACCACTAACAACAGAACAAGTTCAACAGGCTTTAGAGGGTTTTGAAAAACTTATAAATTTCACACTTGATAATGTTATAATATCTGGTGCAGGTCAAAATATTAGTACATGTTTTGCATTACATTTATTAACTACGAATACACAAACCGAAGAGTATGTATATGGTCATGAGTTAGGATGGAATACTTTAACTGGAGGAGAAGAGGACGCGTGTCAAGTTTATGGCTCAGGAGTTGAACCAACTTGTTCAAAAATACAACAATTTTTTGAACATATGACTAACGCAATACCTGAGTTTGGAATTGGTTGTGAATTTAGAATAGATAATTTAATAGGTTATGGAACATCTCGTGTGTGTTACGAAAGTCAAGAGGTAGGTGATTATTGGTCGGATGTGTGTGACACTGGAGATTATGATTGTTATTATTCTGGAGATGTATTTACTAATGATTGTGGTGGGTTAGGTCAATTAGATGGTAATTTCAAAGTTGGTTTTAATGAATATCTTGAAACTTTTAAAGTAATTGCAGAAAGATATGGTTTCTGTGATAATGTTGAAAATGAAGTAATTTGTGATTTTATAAACAGTAAATATTGTGTTGATTCTTTATCTGAGTGGTGTTCAATTGACACTGGTTGTATGGATGTTGAAGCTTGTAATTATGATGAAAATGCAGTCTCTGAATCGGAAGGTGATTGTACATACGCTGAAGATTACCCAAATGGTTGTTTGCCTGAAGAGAATTGTCAATGTTGGGAAGATGTAAATCAAGATGGTATTTATGAAATGCCAGTAACACTTTATTTTTGTCCTGATTCAACTTGTGAGGCTCAAAATACACTTCAACCTGAGATACATCTGTATCAAGGTACAGAGGGTGGAGTAATTGGATGCACAAACCCAAGTTATTGTGAGTATGATTCTAGTGCAACTATTTCAGATAGAGAGATGTGTGTAAATTATAAAACCCCTCATAGATGTTTTGAAGACTTAGATGGAGATGGAGATTATGAATCAATAATAATTCTTCATTTCTGTGATAACCAATATGAATCTTGTGAAGATTATCCTGGTGATTATGTATCTGAGGGGAATCAAGGTTTTGTATATGGATGTACTGATTTAATGTATTGTAATTATAATCCAGCAGCTACAGAGGATGATGGTAGTTGTTTCTCTGTTACAGTACCAAGTGGAGATTTACAAGGTACAAGCTGTCAAGACATGAATGTTCTTGAAGCTTTTACTTTTTCAACACCTGAATATTGTCCTCCTGAAAATCAAAACGATACTTATCCAGATTGTTGTGGTATTAGATACCATTATTGTGGTGGTAGTAATTGGGATGGTGAAACCCTATATACAAATAAAAATAACTGTGATGATGTAGAAAACTGCGATGGTGGATGTAAAATACATTGGGGTGTATCTTGTCTTAACAATGGATATCACGCGGAGGAAGGACTTGATGACCCATACCCTCGTGAGCCTTTAACAGTTGGATTAATGGTAGACAATGATTGGGTGACATTTGATGATGATGGAAACTTAGTTGAAATAGATTTACATAATTTAGGATTGGCTGGCCAACTTCCAGAGGAACTTAGATACGCCGACAAATTACAAATATTAAATGTAAATAATAATGGTAGAGGTTTTGATGGTGATTTTGGTGGCCCAATTCCACAACATATTGGTGACTTAAAAGATTTAATTGAATTTAAGGGTGCTGGTAATCGTTGGAGTGGAGAAATACCGCGGTCAATGTTCCCAATAAGAAATTTACATAATGGAAGTATCTTGGATGGTGGTTTACAAAATCTGCAAATTTTGGATTTACAAGGAGACATATTCAGAGTGTGGGATCAAGGTTTAGAAGACGAATTTCCAAGTGGAATTGGAGATTTACCAAACCTGAGAAAATTAGCACTACAAAGAAATAAATTAGGACTCACAGACAATGAAATTGACACCCTTGAGACAGATGATTTTTATCAAAATCTAATGTATTTTTGGGATTATTATAATGATTATATTGATAATCCAAATTCACATTATGGGTCTATACCTGAAAGTGTTTTTGAAAAATTAGCAAATATGGATGCTGGACCAGGACAAGGAAAGATGGAATATTTTGATGTAGGTACAAATAACTTTGTCGGGCGGATTCCAAATTCTGTCTGTAATTTCATTGAAAATTCACCTGGTCTTGAAGGAAACCATCCATATTTCAGTAACAACTCTTTTTGTGAACAGATGAGACCTCGTTGTGTTACTGATGGAATGTTTGGTGGTCAAGAATCAAAGGGATGGTGTGAATTTTTTTATTATTATGAACAAAATGGTATGATGGCATCAACTGAAAATGAAACATTGATTAAATCAGAATTGTTATCAATAACCACTGATAAAAATATTGATGATAAATTCAAAGCTAAAATGGTTTCTAAAAAAATAAGAGACAATAAAAGAAAAAAATAAACATACCAATTGTTACACATTGTTACAATTAAATTCACAAAAAAGCTTGTCAAATTCCCAAATTATTCGTAAATTATACTGTAATTAAAAAAGGAAATTTTATGAAAAATATATTATTAATACTTGTTTTAGGTTTGTTTGCTGTTGGTTGTTATGAAGAAAACCCACTTGGTCCTGAATGGGACTATGATAACCATTGGAGATGTCCTCACATTACTAATTATTACTATGATACAGAAGAATATTGTGAAAGTCTTTGTGAAGAAGAGTGTTATGAGTGTGATTATGGTGAGAATTGTTAAAAATTTGTTACAAATTGTTACAATTAAAGCCTTGATTATTTCAAGGTTTTTTTGTAAATTATAATATAATTAAAAGGAGTTAAAGTATGGAAATAAATAAAGACATCACACAAGGTTATCAGACTTTACCTGAAAATGCTGATTTACCAGAGGGTAATAAAGATTGTATTTGTTGTTGGGGTGAAGGTGAGGTTCAATGTAGTTTTGGTG
>MDSZ01177455.1_pt1 | contig 10703 bp, 4 predicted proteins | sample 811201 | NCBI WGS metagenome assembly MDSZ01 (sample SAMN05326647, study PRJNA326480) | marine metagenome | isolation source: seawater | place: Indian Ocean: North | collected 2010
AGATGGTAAGCATTTTTATAGAGTCTACTTTCATTATAAAAATGGAAAAATAAAAATAATGGGAGAGAGCAAAACAAAACCTATCTTAGCAAGATATGTTTCTAAAATTTATTGATGAATAATTTTGGAGAAATATTAACTTATTTTAAAAAAGAAGATATATTACAAAATTCTATTTTAAATAATCATTACTCGAAGTCACAAAACAAAATAGTCTCACTTAAAATCTATTCTTTAATAAATAGAATTATACAAAATATAAAAAATGATTTAATTTTAGTTATTCCGGCGAAAAAAGAAATTGCATACCTTTCAAGTATTTTTGCAGCTTTGACATTTTATAAAAATGATTTTCAAGATAGATTAAAAAATTTTGAAAGCTGGTTAAAACCTAATATTAATGTTATGTTATGTTCGAGCGGAAGCGAAACTGGGAAGATCTATAAGTATTTAGGTAGAAAAAATAATAATTTTATAACGTTAGGAAGCATTATTGATAACTCAATAAAGATTGATCATAAAATTGATACATTGCTTCAGCTTTCACCAATTTATACTAATAATATCTCTGAAAAGAACATAGGTAAAACTGGCTACATACCAAAACCTACCGAAACCATGTTAGATAAGCTTTTGGATTTGAAAAGTTATAATAATCCTCTGCTTTACAAAAATAAAATTATTGTATTAACAAACTTTTACAATCAATATTCTAATTTTTTAAATAATGAAATAATTTTTCCTAATAAAGATACACCAACAACAGGAAGCCTAATTGATTGGTTTACAACTGGACAAATGAATGAAGAGGGAATTTTAAAAAATCTTTTGTCAAAGCCAAATGAAGCTGAAATTAATTCTTACACTTCGATAGAAAAAAATAATAAAATTGAACCATTAATAATTTATAGTAAGTTTATAGACTCCATTTATGAATATTCTTCTAAGACTGAAGACGAAAAAGTAATCATATGTGATGACATTGAAAAACTAAATCTATTTTTCCCAGTATACCAACAAATCAAAGATAATAATAAAAATTTTAAGTTTTTAATTCTCGCTGAGGAAAATGAATTTATGGATATTAAAGAGTTTAAAAAAAAAAATAATATCGATGTTTGGAAATTAAATGAAAGTGAAATTACTGAATATATTAACGATATCAAATTAGATAACCTTGAAAACTTTAACGATTCAAGTCTAATCAAAGTATATTTAAAAAGTAAAAATCAAATTTTTAAAAATGATTTTTATCTAGAAATAGAAGATAATGAATTTAACAAAATAGACTTCCAATTAAAAAATATTTACAAGAATCTGTTTAGTTTAGATGAAATTAAAAAAGACAGAATTGTAGATTTAACAAAGCCTTTGTATTATAGAATGTACCAGCTTAGAGACTATATTTTTGGATTTACACCCGAAATAATTCAAAAGACAAAAGAAGAAATTGATGAGTTTTTCATATCACTTAATACAATGCGATCTAATTTGGAAAATGAAATCTTCGATGATTTAGTCGAATTAGGTAATTCATTTAAAAATTTAAATTTGGAAAGTCTAGTCATTTTTGAAAAAAGACGTAAGGAGTTATTTGAAAACATTAAACTTAGAGAAAAAGATAGCAAAAATGACTATGCTATTCTTGCATACAATTCTTCTAGAAAAAATTATTATGAGGAAAATATAAAAAAAAATTGGGGTTTAGATGTTAATGTTATTTTCTCAATTAACACATCAAAAACATTTAAAAATTTAATAGTTCCATCAGAATTGGCTCCATCTAAAATTAGTGAACTTTTATTGAGTAATAATTTTGAAAACATTTATTTTATAGGAAGTAAAAGTTTAAAACAGGAGATGAATAAAGTTAAATCAGCTTTATTTAATAGATGGGCTCCATATAAAATCAGTAATGAAAAAAAATGTGATATTACTAACCTTAACAAGAATTATTCAAACGCATTTTTTACAAGTGAACAAATGACGTTTCCTACTAAAAATGAGAGAAATAATTTTACATTCAACATAGAGAATTATTTTAAAATTAGAGATTTTAGTCGCTATAAAGAAGACTCTTCTGGAGATGATACAATTAAAGTTCCAGCATTTTTAATAATTTTTAACGGAGAAAGTTATGCTTTTTTTACAGAGGGTTTTTCCACTTATGTTTATAATTCAATATTTGACTCTTCAGCTTTTGATAAAAAAAAGGCTATTAAGAAAGATTTTAGAAATATTCTTATAGGAGATATAATTCTTTTAAGAAATAGAACAGACAGTGATGTTTTGGATCAAGAATCGATTGCTTTGTTAAAAGATGAAAATAAATATCAACAATTAAAAAATGAAACAAGTAAAATTCCGAATATAATCAATAATGTTGTTGGGCCTCATAGAGATATATTTTATAGGTTTTTAAAAAAAGCTAAATATGAAAAGGGAATTGGAAATGTACTTTCTTTAGCTGACATCGATGGAGGTATTATTTGTCCTAACAGCTTCAATGATCTTAAAAAAATATTTTTAGCATGTGAGATGATGTCAGAAAGTAAAATAAATCAAAAATTTAATTTTAAATATAATGAACAGGAAGCTAAAGAAATATTTTTTAGTGCCAAAAAATATAAATCTCTTCGTTTAAGTGCAGGTTTCAGCGTTTCCAGAAAGTTAAAAGATGCTTTAATTAAATCTCATGATAAAAATATAGAATTTGATGGAAATCCTCTGAGAGTTGATTACATAAATGGGGAAGTAATTTTTGGATCAAGTGGTTCAGGTATTCCAGAGGGTTATATAGTTCAAGTTAAAAATTATGAGGAGCCAAGAAACTTAAAAGAAACTAAAAAATCCTCAACTAACAGACTGATATTCTTATGATAATGATACCACCTATTTATGATAGGACTACAAATATTGGTGAAAAAAAAGTTTTCTTAAAACTTAAAGATGATCCTAATCCACTAACCAAAAATTGGGTAGTTTATCATTCATTAAATTATCCTGTGAGTGTAAAAAAAAAAGATAGAAAATCCTATAAATATTTTGGAGAGGCAGATTTTGTAATCTTAATACCTAGCAAAGGTTTAATAAATATTGAAGTAAAAGGGTGGACAGGATTTGCCTGCAAAAATGGTCAATGGGAAATTATTAAAAGTAACGGTGTTAGAGAGAAAACAAAAAGCCCAATGAAACAAGCAAGTGATTCAAAGTATGAAATTCAAAAATATATTAAAAAACAAATAAATAAACAATTTCCACAAAATTGGATGGTTGTTTTTACTCAATGCTTATTTGATAGTGTTGATGAAAATATTGAATATTCCGAAGATAATGTCGTTGATACAGATGGACTAAACAAAAATTTTTCAAACAGATTAGTTCAATTATCAAATAATTTGGTCACTGGTGGTGGGTCATTCCAAATGGATGATATGGATTTCAAAAAAATAAAAAACCAAATTATGAGACCCAACTTTGAAATATTTGTAAGAACTCCCACAATATTAAGAGATAGTGAAAATGAACTTCATGAATTTACAAATGAGCAACTGCAAATTCTTAATTTCATTGATGACAAATCAAGGTTAGTTGTAACTGGAAGTCAAGGAACCGGGAAAAGTGCGATAGCAGAAGAAATGATTAAAAGAGAAGCTCAAACAAAAGACAAAAGAATACTTTTTTTAAATTCAAACAAATTAGCAAATGAGGAAATGAAGTTTAAATTACAGGACTTCCTTTCTGATAATAAACCTTTTGTTTCAAGAAAAGATCCTAAATTATCTAATAATAATGTATGGTGCTACACCTTTAACGAATATTTAAAAAAGATTTCACATTTTTATTTAAGTCCTGATGATCCTCAATTTAGATCATTAAACTTCATTGAGACGCATAACTTTTTGATTAAGGAAAATATTAAATTTTTAAAAGATAAAGAAAAAATTCTTGACTGGAAGAATGATACAGGTTCAGATATTGAAGCATCAAAATTCGATTTAATAGTATTTGATGAGATGCAGAACTGTTATTTTTATGATCAGTTCTATGAATTTATAGATCTAATTTTAAAAGATGGTTTATTAAATGGTAAATATTGTTTCCTTGGAGATTTTAAATATCAAAATTTAGTGTCGGATGAAATTGCTATTACTAAAAAAAAATTACCCAAAAATAATTTATTAGATTTTGAGCCTATAACTTTATATAAAAATGTAAGAAATTCTAAGTCAATTTCTAGAAATGCTCCAATATTATCGGGTTTATTTAAAAAATATCCGTATGAACTTGGAAAATCTGATCATGGAGCAGTAGAGGTTAGTTTCTCAATTAACAGGATAGAGAAGATTAAGAGATTTGAAAATATTATTTCAAAGCTACATAAAGACAATGTTAATGGTAATGATATTGTCATTTTATCAAACTTTAAAATTAATAATAAACTAAACTTCTTAACTGAAACAAATATATCCTCTTATTATAAAAACATAATTGACTTAACTGACAGAAATATAAGAAATTTAAATAATATAATTGATGATATTAAAAATGATAATTCTATATATTTTTCGACAACCTCAGGTTTTCAAGGAATGGAAAGTAAGATAGTTATTTATATTGATCCACTAGTTACTACTCAGACAATTCACTCTAAAGATTTTGGAAATATGAAACCTGAAATGTTAGCATTTAATGCAATGGGAAGAGCAAATACTATACTATATTTGTTATGGGATAGTTCATACAAAGATTATTATAATGAAAAAATTAAAATTATTGGAGAGTTATCAATTTAAATATGGAAAATAATTTAAAAAACGCTGATGATGCTAGAACTTACTTAATTGCTGAATTAAAGAAACAATTGGTTGGACCACAAGATGGTCATTTTACTGATGGTATTGCATCTTTCCAATTTTCTCCGAATAATTTAAATAGACATAAGCAAGAAATTCTAGCAAAAAATCCTAGGTCTATTTATTCGGCTGGAATTTTATTCCCACAATCCTCCAAATTATCTGAAGAGGAGGAAATTGATGAATTCCAAGAAGAAGAAATAAATCTCGATGAAACATCTTCAGATAATAGTAAAGACAACAATGTACCAAGTTTAGATGATGAAGACTCTGAAAAAACAACTGATAATAATTTTGACTTAGATTTAACTAATGAATTAAGAGCATCTGCAATTGGATTTTCAGTAGTTATAAATGTTAATCAAAGTTATTTAGTTGGTGTAAATGATATAGGAAAATATAACAAGCTGGGAAAAGAACCATCGAAAAATTTACTTTTAGTTTGTTACTATTTATCAAGAGAAAAAGATTCTTATGAATGGCTTGCTAACGAATTTAAATTAGAAAATAATAAACAAGTTACTTGTCATAAATACCTAGAAAAAATTTTTTCCGTAAGTAACATAAAAATGAAATATAGAGATTATTTTGATAAATTTTCTGATAACAGAGTTGGTTGGAAAAGAGTAAATCCAAGGTTAGATGAAATAGTTAATGAATTTCAAAGTTTCACTAAGATTCAATTAGAAGACAGAATAAAAAATGCTTTAATTTTAAGCAAAAATGATGTTTTGACCAATGATGAACCGCTTGATGGTTATGCAAGATATTCAATATCGTCATCTATTGAAATTAGCCCAGATGAATATAACAACAAGATAATTAATAAAGATTTATTAGACAAGGATAGCAAACAAATCGGTTTAAGAATTTCTATAATAGTAAGACCTCACAAAGACAAAGAAAAACTTTACTTAACAATCTCTTTAGTGAACTCTCAAGAGGCAAAAAAAGATAAAATATTAGTAAATAAATGTTTTTTTCAATCAAATTTATTTATCAAATCTAAGACGGCTGATAAAAATTCATTTTATTCTTTTGATCAAACAAATTTAGACAAATTTTCTGGAGAAGAAAAAGCATTACATTTATTACACCATAACAGAAAGTCTTATGCAATCGGACATGGATGCGCCACAACATGGTTTAAAGATGATAAAGATCAATTTGTAATTAAATCTGAAAGTATTCCAGTTTATGAGACAAAACCTATAAAAGCTCAAAATTTTCCTGATTTAAATTTAGATATGAAATTATTCTCAGAAGATATTAATTTCGCAATTCAAGAGTCAAAAAAATTAACTAAAAAATATTTATCATGGCTTGAAGATGAGACCAAAAAAGGTGAACAATTTTCGGATCTAATATTTAAAGATGCATCTAAGAGGAACATTATAAAATGTAAAAAAATACTCAATAGAATTAATCATGGAATATCTATCCTGGAGAGTGATAAAAATGCTCAGGAAGCTTTTAAATTTATGAACAAAAGTATGTATCTTCAGCAAATACATTACTTAATTGATAATTACTCGAATGAATTAGATTATGAAAAAGAATTAAAAAATAAATTTAAAGGTAAATGGAGACCATTTCAGCTTGCTTTTATCCTTCTTAATGTTGACAGTTTGATAAATCCAGAAAGCGAAGACAGAAAAATCATGGATCTTATATGGTTCCCAACAGGAGGTGGTAAAACTGAAGCTTATTTAGGCCTTACAAGTTTTACAATTTTTTTAAGAAAATTAATTTCAAAAAATGAAAAAGGATGTGCAGTTTTAATGAGATATACTCTGAGACTTCTTACAACACAGCAATTTCAAAGAGCTGCTTCACTGATTTGTGCATGCGAAAAAATAAGGAGAGAAAACGATGATATACTGGGTAACGAAGAAATTTCACTAGGTCTCTGGATTGGAAAAGAGTCTACCCCAAATAAAGAAAAAGAAGCTTCTGATCTACTAAATAGTCTTTATGCAAACCCTAAAGATCTTTCAAAAAACAAGTTTATTTTATTGAATTGTCCTTGGTGTAGTGAAGAGTTGGCACCACCTCAAGAGAGACCAAAGGGATACAAAATAATTAAGAAAAACTTTTATTATGTATGTTCAAACAAATTGTGTGCATTTTCCTCTGATAAAACACGATTGCCAATTACTGTCATAGACGATCGAATATACTCTAATCCGCCAACATTATTAATTGGAACAATAGATAAATTTGCTTCAATTACTTGGCGCCATGAAGCAATTTCAATGTTTGATAATCCAGATTTTACGAAACCTGATTTAATAATCCAAGACGAATTACATCTAATTTCAGGTCCATTAGGTTCTATAGCAGGTATGTATGAAATATTATTGTCGGCGTTGACAGAAAAAAAAAATTAATAACAAATTAATTGGAGCAAAAATTATTGGTTCAACTGCAACAATCAGTAGAGCTGAAAAACAAGTAAGAAATTTATATGGTGCAGAGTGTAATATTTTTCCTCCTCAGACAAATCAATTAGAGGACTCTTTTTTTTCATATGAGGCTAAGGAAGAAATAGGTAGAAAATATATTGGTGTTTTTTGTCCATCAGCTACATCTCCTCAAGTTACTCTTGCTAGAGTAATCTCAACAATGTGTTTGGCCGCAAATGAGGCTAGAATATTATCAAAAAATAATAATCAAGTTTACGATCCTTATTGGACAAATTTAATTTATTTCAACAGTATAAGAGAACTTATGGGTGGTTCAGCTTTAATACAAGCAGATGTAAAAGGAAACTTGAGAGGAGAATATTATAGAAAAGGTTTAAGAGAAGACGTAATTGGAAAATTTTATAAGGAGATGAGAAGAGGAATTTATAAAACAGATGAATTAACATCAAGAGTTCAAAGTAGTGCAGTTCCAAAAATTCTAAGTGAATTATTAACCGAACATAAAAATGATGATGACAAAGTTGCTTTAGATTTATGTTTAACTACAAATATGATACAGGTTGGTATAGACATTCAAAGATTGGCTTTGATGACTATTGTAGGACAACCTAAGACAACTTCCGAATATATTCAGGCCTCAAGTAGAGTTGGTAGAGATCAAGAAAAACCGGGCTTAGTTTTAAATATTTTAAGTCCCTTCAGACCAAGAGACAGATCTCATTTTGAAAAATTTCATAGTTATCATGAAAATTTATACAAGTTTGTAGAGCCTACAAGTATCACCTCTCATTCTGATCCAGTGAGATCTAGATGCTTACATGCTGTTGTTATTGGACTTTCTAGACTTTGGGGAGAAACTTCAAGAGTAAACCCTGATATTCCTAATCAAAACTTAAAAGATAAAATCAAAAAATATATACTTGATTATGTAGAAAAAGCTGATGAAGAGCATAAAGAAGAGTTAGATAAAACTAGAAAGGAAATAGACTATATTTTTCAAAAATGGGAAAATTCAAAGCCGCAACAATATGGATTGATGGTACCAGCCTCAAGTCAAAGTTCTAACTCTATTCTTATGGTACCAGCTGGATCTGAATTACCAGCAGAGGGAGATCCTTTTGAGACTCTCACCTCAATGAGAAATGTTGATCAAGAATGTAATGCTGAAATAATTACTTCTTATAAAGGCAAACAATGAAAAATTCTTTAGCTAAAAGAACAATTAGAAGGTCACAAATAATTTCAATATTTGGTGTTGGCTCTATTTATTTATTTAAAAATCAATATAGCAAGACAGGGGACCAAGATTCCTTGATGCTTGCTGGATTAGATGCTTGGGAAACAATGTTTGAAAATAACAAACTTCCAGATGAATGGAAAATTTTTGAACCAAGATTACAAGCAAGATTAAATAAAGAGTTTTTCTTAGAACCTCCTGATTTCAGATTATTTTCTTATGATAAAAACTTAAGATATAAAACTTTGCCATATTTACGATTCCCGTTATGGTATTATTGTCCACAATGTGGATGCATGCATGAGTCATCTACGTTTGCACAAGACTCTCCTAGATGTGATCCTAAAATAGGTCAAGATGGAAAACTAATACACGAAAAATATTTTAAAAGCTGCGCAAAAAATAATGAAACTTGGAAAAAGAAATTTTTAGTTCCTGTAAGATTTATGGTTATTTGCGATCAGGGTCATATAAGTGATTTCCCTTTTGTTGAGTGGGTTCATAGAAAAAATAAAAATAATTATGATCCGAATAAGTGCGAATTAAGATTTGTAGATGGAAGAGGCGGAAATAACTCAATAATGAATGTAAGGGTGGATTGTGTGAGATGTAATGAGGGGTACTCATTAGCAGAAGCAATAAATTCATCTGATGATGTCGATGTTTTTAAAAATATTGGTTATAAGTGTACAGGAAATAAACCTTGGTTGGGTTCAGGTCAAAAAGATAAGGGGTGTAAATCATCACCAAAAGTTGTATTAAGGCAAGCATCAAATGTTTATTACCCAGTTGTTAAGAGTTCAATATTTATTCCGGTTAAAACTGGAAAAATTGATAGAAATATTCTTGAATTTTTAAACAAGAAAGAGATATGGTCTGGAATTAAAGAATATTCAAAGTCACAAGAGACTTTGGAGGCTTTTTTAAGTTTTCATATCACTAAATTAAATCTTGATAAAATAAAAGTTCTAGAGGCAATTGATTTAAAGTTGAAAGGAATTGAGGATCAAAAAAACGAAACGGTTGATGACGAAGAAGAGTTTAAATTTCAAGAATATAATTTTATTAAAAATAAGGAACCAAACAATGAGGATTTGGAGCTAAAAATAAGAAAAATTCCTATGGAGGAATATGGAGATTTAAAAAATTATTTTTCAAATATTTTTTTAGTCGATAGCCTGATTGAAACTAGAGTTCAAACTGGTTTTACTCGAATGTTACCTTATGATCATAATTCTACTTCAAATGATCAAGGGCCAAATATTCAATCTACATCTTTAGAAAATTTGAATTGGCTACCTGGTATTACAGTTAAGGGTGAAGGAATCTTTTTTGAATTTGACAGAAAAAAAATCGATAATTGGGAGTCAAAAATCAAAAGTGACCATCTTTTGTATATTAATGATAGATATAACAGAGTAAGGAGTGAAAGAGGACTCCAAGAAAGGAAATTAAATACAAAATTTTTTTTAATTCATACTTTTTCACACTTACTAATAAATCAATTAAGTTATTCTTGTGGTTATGGAAGTGCTTCCTTAAGGGAAAGAATATATTGTAATTTAAATAATGATGAAAATAAAATGAATGGTGTTTTGATATATACCGCTTCAGGAGATTCCGAAGGGAGCTTGGGAGGATTGGTAAGAGAGGGCGAGCCTGATAATTTACAAAAAGTAATCGAACAGGCTCTAATAAAAGCAGAAGTTTGTTCATATGATCCAGTTTGCCTAGACCATAAAAGTCAAGGTTTGAACGGAACAAACTCCTCGTCATGCCACGCATGTTCTTTTTTAGCAGAGACATCATGTGAAGAAGCTAATCAATTGTTAGATAGAACTACAATAATAGGTGATGTAATAAAAAATTTACCTGGTTTTTTTGATGGTCTAATTAAAGCTTAGGCCGCTATGATTATTTTATGCTTCTTTTTTTGTAAATATTTCAGCACATTTAAGCAAACTTTCTCAACAACATTAATTGGTACTGCATTTCCAGCTTGTTTGTATGCTTGAAGATCAGACACTGGAAATTTGAAACTCTCCGGAAAACCTTGAAGTCTAAAAACCTCTCTTGGGGTTAATTTTCTTGGATTTTTATTTTGACCTCTAAAAATTAAACACTCACTTCCATCTTTATAGTACCTTGAAGAAATTGTTCTTGTACATTTTTCACTTGGATCGG
>MDSZ01156333.1_pt1 | contig 10702 bp, 14 predicted proteins | sample 811201 | NCBI WGS metagenome assembly MDSZ01 (sample SAMN05326647, study PRJNA326480) | marine metagenome | isolation source: seawater | place: Indian Ocean: North | collected 2010
AATAAAGCCATTCATTATCATTATCAACAGCTTTAGAATGCGGATAACCGATAATCTTTATTACATCATTTTTATTTGAAACCTTTAAAACCAGTTTCTCTGATCGATTTTCTAAAAATAAAATACCATGATTTTGTAATGGCTCTTGAAATTTACATGCGTTTAAAATAATAAAAACTAATAAAAGTAATAAATTTTTAAAATGATATTTAAATCTAAAACTCATAACTATAATTTATATAATAATCTACTTTCGTTATCTAGGAATATTTTTTTTTATAAAAAATGTAATTTGCCTGATACTTTTGAGACAAGAGTTTATCTAATGTTTTTTCATTTTTCCATTATCTTAATTATTTATAAACTTAAAAATGTAAAGTTTGATCAATCATTGTATGATGAATTTTTTAACCATATTGAATATAATCTACGAGAATCAGGTTTAGGAGATGTTACAGTCAATAAAAAGATGAAAGATCTCAATAAAATTTTTTATGATATTTTACTTAAAATTCAAAATGATGGATCATATACTTTCAAAATTAATAAAAAATTGATAGTTAAATATTTTGACGTATTAAATAGTGCAAAAAACAACAGTTATCAGCAATTTGAAAGTTATTTTGTAGATTTTTATGATTTTTGCTTTGAATTACCTCTTAAAAATATGATAAGAGAATCTGTAAATTTTAATAAACGTTATGGCAGTACCTAAAAGAAAAACATCTGTATCAAAAAAGAAGATGAGAAGATCGCATCACAGGATAAAATCAGTAAATTTGGTTGAGGATAAGAAAAGTGGTGAATATAGATTATCTCACCATGTAGATTTAAAATCAGGATATTATAACGGCAAAAAAATCCTGGATATTTAATTAACAAAATGAATAAAAAAATAACTATTGCAATTGATGCAATGGGCGGTGATAAATCGCCTGAAAAAACTATTGAAGGTGTTGGTATCTTCATAAAAAATAATAAAAATAATAAAGATTTTAAAATAAATCTATTTGGAAATATTGATGAAATTAATAAATCAATAAACAAGTTTGGCATAGATAAAAAAAATATAGAAATTAAACATACAATATCCGTAATTTCTGATGATGAAACACCACTTACCGCAATAAAAAACTCTAAGAATACAAGCATGTGGAACTGTATAAAATCTCAAATTGATGGAGAGAGCGATATAAGCTTATCAGCAGGAAATACTGGAGTGCTGCTAGTTATTTCAAGAATGATATTGAAAATGATTAATGGGGTAACAAAACCAGCTTTAGCGGCATTATGGCCAAATCAGAAAGGAATGAGTGTTGTATTGGATTTAGGTGCTAACATTGAATGTGATGAAAGTAATTTAATAGATTTTTCTGAACTAGGGTCAGCTTTATATAAATCTTTGTTTCCTAAAGAAAAACCAAAAGTTTCATTATTAAACGTCGGTTCAGAAGAAATAAAAGGTACGGAAATCTTAAAAAAAACTTTTCCAAAATTAAAAGAATTAAGCAATGAAAATAATTTTATTTTTAATGGATATATAGAAGGCAATGAATTAATGAATGGTGAGTCAAATGTAATTGTTACAGATGGTTTTACTGGTAATATCGCTCTTAAAACTGCTGAAGGTACAGCAAAATTTATAACAGATAATTTAAAAAAATCTTTAACAAAAAATCTTTTTAGTAAAATTTCTTTAATTTTTTCTTACTTCTCTTTAAAACAATTTAAATCTAAATTAGATCCAAGAAAATATAATGGTGCTATTTTTCTTGGTTTGAACGGACCTGTTGTTAAAAGTCACGGTGGCACTGACGCGCTAGGTTTCTATTATTCGATTGATTTATGTTATAAAATAATAAAGGGAAGGTTAATGGATCAAATAAAAGAAAACCTAAATCATTTGGATGGATCAAAAAAATCAAAATAACTTTAAAAGAAAAGATTTATATGCTTTATTAGCATCCAAAACTGGAATATCCAATATTGCAGCTAAAAAGATAATTGACGACCTTATCAATATTTTAAAAAATCAAATTAAAAAAGGAAATATTAATTTAAAAAATTTTGGTACGTTTAAAATATTAAATAAAAAAGAAAGAATAGGAATTAACCCTAAGAATAAAATAAAATATGTAGTTACGGCAAGAAAATCTGTCAGTTTTATACCGTCTAATATTCTTAAAAAAAAATTAAATAATTAACTTGAATGAAAAAATTTTATACTATCTCTGAAGTATCAAAAAAATTAAATCTAATAAATAAAAAAAATTTAAAACTACAAAATCATATTTTGAGATATTGGGAAAAGGAGTTTACGCAAATTAGACCTAAATTTATAAACAAAAGGAGATATTACACACATTCACAATTAGAATTAGTAAAAATGATAAAATATTTCCTAAAAGACAAAGGCATGACAGTTAAAGGTGTCAAAAACCTTTTAAAATCAAATATAAATAAACTTGACGATGATAAAATTGATAGTTTAAAAGCTGACTATTATAAATTAGAATTAAAAACAAAAACAAATAAACTTTTAGACAAAATAGATAAATTAAAAAAATATGGCAAAAAAATCTCACATTAAAGTAAGAATGGTTCCAGAAAGCAATCCTGACAGTAAGTTTATTTACTACGCAAAAAAACCTACAAAGGGAGAAAAGGCTAAAGATAAACTTAAATTAAAAAAGTATAACCCTAATACGCGAAAACACGAATTTTTTGTCGAAAAGAAACTTCCGCCACATAGTAAATAGATTTATTTTTTGAAATTTCTATATTCGTAATCAATAAAAGCTCTAATCATACTTTGCCAAATTTTCTTGGTTATTATTGGATCAATTTTTTTTAATTTAGATTTTTTATTTATATTTCTTAAAATTACTTTTATTCTTTTATTATCTATAATATCTTTTTTAAACTTTTTGTTTTTAAGGACTTCATCAACCAATTTTGATCTTTTTTTTATTAAATCTAAAAATGTATTATCAAGCTTATCCAGCTTAGCTCTTATTTTAAGTATATTTTTATTTACCATAGCGACATTAAATTCTTAAAAAATTTTCAATTTAAATATATATATTATGGAAAATGCTATCAAATAATAAAAATAACTATCTATTGATTAATTGGCTCAGAATAACTTTTATATTGTTATTTTCGATGATTATAATTGGGGGTCTAACAAGACTAACAAATTCAGGATTATCAATTACTGAATGGGAATTATTTAAAGGAATACTACCACCATTAAATCAAAAGTCTTGGGATCAATATTTCGAGTTATATAAGCTAATACCTCAATATCAAATTTCAAATCCTTTAATGAGCTTAGATGAATTTAAAACTATTTTTTACTGGGAGTATATTCATAGAATATTGGGAAGAATAATTGGAATTTTTTCGCTTTTATTTTTAATATATTTTCAATTTATCAAAAAATTAAGTTTTAAGTCTTTGTCTCCCTATTATTTAGTATTTTTTTTAATTTTATTTCAAGGATATATGGGCTGGTATATGGTCAAGAGTGGTTTAGTCAATGATGTTACGGTCAGCCATTACAGACTTTCAGTACATTTACTTACTGCTATTGTAATTTTATCAATAATTTTTTGGCAAATATTAAATCTTCGAAACAATAAATTAAAAAATTTTTTTGTTTTTGATATAGTTAGATTTCCTTATATTTTTTTATTTTTTTTATTATTAATACAAGTTGTTTTGGGTGCATTTGTCTCTGGATTAGATGCTGGAAGAATATACCAATCTTGGCCATTAATGGGGACAGGCTATTTTCCTGATGATTTTGATTTTAATCATTTGCAAGATCTATTAAATTTTGACATTCATTCTTTGGTTCAATTCTACCATAGAAATTTGGCTTATATTATATCGATATATATTGTTTTAATCGCATTAAAAATATTTCTATCAAAAGATAAATCTTTGTATAAACCGATTACAATCGTATTAGTCATTCTAACTTTTCAAATATTACTTGGTGTTTATACTTTGTTGAGTAATTTAAATATTGTTTTAGCATCTGCACATCAAATATTTAGTATTATTTTAATATTAGGGTCATTAAACTTATATTATTCTACAATAAAATAAATTGACTTTATTAATGTTTATATGTATTTATCGCCAATCGTTATGACACCATTTATTAAAAATAAAGAAATTAAAAAAGATTGGTATCTAGTAAACGCAGAAAATATTGCTGTAGGTAGACTGGCTTCATTTATATCCAAAGTATTAAGAGGAAAAAATAAATCAACTTATAACCCTCATATAGATAATGGAGATTTTGTAGTAGTTACTAATGTGGGGAAAATTAAGTTTACAGGAAAAAAATTCAAAGATAAAAAATATTTTAGACATACTGGTCATCCTGGAGGAATAAAAGAAATTTCTCCTCTAAGACTTAAAGAGAAAAATAAAACTGAGGAAATATTGAAACTAGCAGTAAAAAGAATGCTTCCTGGCGGTCCATTAGCAAAAAAACAATTAACTAAATTAAAAATTTACAATGGTGAAAAGCATCCTCATGAGTTACAAAAACCAAAGATTATAAATTTTGAAAAAATGAATAAGAAAAATATTGTAAGATGATGGAAAATAATACTTCTCAAATTAAAGCAAAAAAAATTAAACTAGATTTTAAAGACAGTAAATACGCTACAGGAAGAAGAAAAAAATCAATAGCAAAAGTTTGGGTAAAAAAAGGCTCAGGCAATATACATGTTAATGGATTAAAGATGTCAGAGTATTTTAAAAGACCTGTACATCAAATTATAGTAACAAGACCTTTGGAAATATCAGAAGTTGCATCTAGTTATGATGTAAATTGTTCCGTAAAAGGTGGAGGACTATCAGGACAAGCAGGTGCAATTATATTAGGGATTTCAAAAGCGTTGATATCTCATGACGAAAATTTAAAGAAAAATCTTAAGAAAGATAAGTTAACCACCAGAGACTCTAGAGTTGTCGAGAGAAAAAAATACGGACATAGAAAAGCTCGAAGAAGCTTCCAATTTTCTAAGCGATAATCATTTAAATTTAATTTTAACTAGGAGAATGATATAAATCATTATGTCATTAATGAATAAAATAAAAGTAGCAGTTATTGGTGCAACTGGTTACACGGGTTTAGATCTTGTTTATATTTTATCTAAACATCCAAAAGTGAAAATCATACATTTATGTGCTTCAAAAAGCATAGGTAAGGAGATTTTTTTATTTGATAAAAGAATAAAAAAAAAATTACCAAAAATTACATCATTTCAAAAATTAAATTGGAAATTGTTAGACGTAGTTTTTCTATCTTTACCAAATGGAGAAGCGCAAAAAATTATAAAAAATAACTTTTATAAATACAAAAATATAAAATTTATTGATTTATCAGCTGATTTTAGAATAAATGACTCTAACGTTTACTTAAAAAATTATAAAAAAAAACATTTGGCTAAGGATTTTATAAAAAAATCAATTTATTCTATAAGTGAATTAGTTGGAGATAATATTAAAAAGTATAGAATTATTGCTAACCCTGGATGTTATCCAACATCAATTCAGCTTCCGTTGATGCCACTTTTAAAGAAAGGAATGATTGAAAACAATTATATTACAATAGACTCTAAATCGGGTTACTCTGGAGCAGGAAAAAATTTTGAGAAAAAATTTAAACATAAAAATTTGTTAACATCTACATTTGCTTATAGCACTAAAAATCACAGACATATTTGCGAAATTGATCAAGAATTTAAAAAATTTATAAGAAAAAAAATTTCATATTCTTTTAACCCTCATTTATTACCCACATTTAGAGGAATATTGTCTTCAATATACGTAATTACAAAAAAATCCATAAATGCAAAAAAATTAAGAAATGAATTAATTAAATTTTATAAAAAATCAAAATTTATTAAGATATTAAAATTAAATTCAGAATTAGGCTCTGGAAATGTATTAAATACAAACAATTGTGAAATATCGGTATGTGAAACAAGATTTAAAAACAAGATAGTAATATTTTGTGCTATCGACAATTTAATTAAAGGAGCCTCAGGTCAAGCAGTACAGAATATGAATATACTTTTCAATTTCAAAGAAACACTAGGTTTAAAATGAATAAATTAATTTTTTTTTCTATTATTATATTATTAATAGGTTGTTCCTTGAAGCCAAAAACTGTTTTAATTTGTGGTGACCACGTTTGTGTAAATAAAAAGGAGGCTAAAATGTATTTTGAGGAAAATCTCTCATTAGAAGTTAAAATAATCAATACAAAAGAAAAAAATAAAATAGATTTAGTTAAACTAAATTTAGATAATTCAAGCAATAAAAAAAAAATTTATATTCAAAAAAAAGATACTACTGAGAGTAAAATCAAAGATTTAACATTGAATGAAATAAATACAATTAAAACTGAGGTTAAAAAAAAGGAAAAGCAAAAAAAACTTTCTAATAAAGTAAAAAAAAATAGAAATTTATCGAAAAATAATAGAATTGAAAAAAAGAATAAAGAAAATAAAAAAATAAAAAATGTTAATAAGAATAAGATGCTCGTTGAGGATGTTTGTACAATTATAGAAAAATGTAGTATTGATGAAATATCTAAATATTTAATTAAAGAAGGAAAGAAAAAAAAATTTCCAGATATTACAATTAGACAGTAAATTTTTTTTTTATGAGAAAAATAAATATAGCAATTATCGGACTAGGTAATATTGGGAGTTATTTATATAAATATCTCAATAAAAATAAAAAAATATTATCCAAAAAAAACAACTGTGTTCCAAATATTACTTATGTATCTGCAAAAACTAAAAATAAAAAAAGGCAAATTAAGATTTCTAAAAAGAAATGGTTGAAGAATTATATGCATGCCACAACAAATAAAAATATTGATTTAATAGTTGAGCTTATAGGAGGATCGGAGGGAGCTGCGAAAAAATTAGTTTTCAGTGCCTTAAAAAATAAAAAACATGTTGTTACGGCTAACAAAGCTCTTATAGCTAAATATGGAGATCAATTAGCTAAAATTGCAGAAAAAAATAAAGTTAATTTAGAATTTGAGGCTTCTGTGTGTGGTGGTGTTCCTATTATAAGATCGCTTAAAGAAGGATTGATAGCAAACAAAATTTCTAAAATTTACGGAATATTCAACGGAACCTCAAATTATATTCTTTCATCAATGGATAAGTTAAATAAAGATTTTAAGGAGGTATTAACGGATGCTCAGCAATTAGGCTATGCAGAAACTAATCCTTCAGCTGATCTTAATGGGAATGATGTCTCTGCTAAATTGAAGATTTTAACATCATTATGTTTTAATTCATTTTTAAATAACAATATTCATGTCGAGGGAATTTTGAATATAGATAAAATTGATATAGACAACGCAAATAAGCTTGGTTATAAAATTAAATTACTTGGTTTTTCAGAGCTTATAAACAAAAAAATATATCAAAGAGTGCATCCGACACTTATTAAAAAAAGCTCGTACGTTGCTAGTATAGATGGAGTTTTAAACGCAGTTATTGTTAATGGAAATCCTGTAGGACAAAGTGTAATTCAAGGAGAAGGTGCTGGTCCAGCTGCAACTACTTCAGCATTAATATCAGATATTTCCTCAATTTTAAGAGGGAATACTAAATTCCCATTTTCAATATCAAATAGTGAGAGAAAGAAACTATCTTTTGCTAAAATATCAGATAGATTTTTTTCAGCATATTTTAGATTTGAGGTTTTAGATAAACAGGGAGTTTTGTCGAATATCACAAATATTTTTTCCAAAAACAAAGTTTCGATTAAGAGATTAATTCAAAACCCAAATAAGAATAAAGGGTCATCTTCAATAGTGATTATAACGCATAATTCAAAAAATAGTTATTTAGATAAAATTTTGAAAACTATAAATAAGAAAAAATACATCTTAAAAGAATCAAAATTAATTCGAATACACGATAATTAATGACAATAGACTCAAAATTTCTGAATCTATTTATCAAAGCCACTGAAAAAGCTGCCATAGGTGCATCAAAATTTATCGGCAAAAAAGATAAAATTGCAGCAGATAAAGGGGCTGTTGATCCAATGAGAAGAGAATTAAATAAGATAAATATGGAAGGTACTATAGTTATTGGAGAAGGAGAGATGGACGAAGCTCCGATGCTTTATATTGGGGAAAAACTTGGTACTCTAAAAGGGCCTAAATTTGATATTGCTGTTGATCCTCTTGAAGGGACTAAATTTACTGCAAATAATCAACCTAATGCTTTTTCTGTGATAGCTATTGCTCAAAGAGGGGATTTGTTATCCGCCCCAGATACTTACATGGAAAAAATAGCTATAGGAAATAATCTTCCGAAAAACTTATTAGATATTGATTATGGAATTAAAAAAAACTTTAAGCTATTAGCTGAAGCTAAAAATAAGAAGATTTCGGATTTGAAGGCTTGTGTAATGAAAAGGCCAAGACATGAAAATATTGTAAATGAACTAACAAAAATGAATGTAAAAATAAATTATATCACTGATGGAGATATTGCAGGTGCTTTAAGTGTAATTGGAGAAAACCCTCAAAATGATATTTATTATAGCACTGGTGGTGGACCAGAAGGGGTATTGGCTGCAGCCGCTTTATCGTGTTATGGGGGTCAAATTCAGGGAAGATTAGTTTTAGATAAAGGGGAAAAAATTAGAGCTAATAAATTAGGCATCAAAGATTTCGATAAAAAATATAATATAGATGATATTATTAAGGGAGATGTTATTTTTTGTGCTACAGGAGTAACAGACGGTGATCTGGCTAAAGGTGTAAAAGATCTAGGTAATGAATATGAAGTTACTACTTTTGCATTACATAAAAGTAAAAAAATTAATAAAATAATTACTAATATATATAACAAATGAACTCACTTTCAGTAAGTGGCAAGAACTGGGTTTTGAAAACCTATAGTGACGAGGATATTTCCTTTTACAAAGAAAATTTTTCTTTGGATGAAATTACTTCTAAGCTTCTTTCTATTAGAAAAATTCATAAAAATGAAGTTTTAAGCTTTTTAAATCCATCAATTAAAAATCTACTTCCCAATCCTGAAACTTTATTAGATATGAAAAAGTCATCCTTAAGAATTACTAAGGCAATAGAAGATAAACAAAAACTTGGTATATTTGGTGACTATGATGTAGATGGAGCTTCATCAGCTGCTGTTTTGGGAAATTATTTTTCATTACTGAATTTACCTTTCGAAATTTATATACCAGATAGAAGAAAAGAGGGTTACGGACCTTCAATTGAAGCTTTTAAAAAATTGATTAATAGTGGAGTTGATATAATCTTTACTGTTGATTGTGGTACCTTATCTTTTGAAGCAATAGAATATGCAAAGAAAAATAAAGTAGATGTTATTGTTTTAGATCATCATCAATCTGATTTAAATCTTCCAATTGCATATTCGATTATAAATCCAAATCGTTTTGATGATAAATCAAATTTAAAATATCTATGTGCAGCTGGTGTAACATTTATGTTTTTAATTTCATTAAATAAAGAATTAAGATCAATTGATTGGTTTAAAAAAAATAAAATAAACGAACCAAATTTGATTGAGTTTCTCGATTTAGTTTCTTTAGGGACTGTGTGTGACGTTGTTCCTTTAATTGGATTGAATAGAGCTATTGTAAGTCAAGGTTTAAAAATTTTAAGTGCAAAGAAAAACCTAGGTCTCAAAACTTTAATTGATATTTGTGGTATAAGAAGTAATCTAAATGCTTATCATTTGGGTTATGTTTTAGGTCCACGTATTAATGCTGGCGGAAGAGTTGGTAAATCATCTCACGGAGCTAGTTTATTATTAAGTAACAATCCAAAAGAAGTTTATAAATTAGCATCTGAATTAGATCACTTCAATAAAGAACGTCAATATTTAGAAAGTGAAACATTAAAGAAGATTTTAGATTTAAGTAATGATCAACTTTTAGATCCGGTAATTATTTTAAGTGGGAAAAATTGGCACGAGGGAGTAATAGGTATTGTTGCCTCTAGGTTAAAAGATAAATATAATAAACCTGTCATAATAATATCCTTAGATAAAGATATTGGAAAAGCTTCAGCAAGATCAATCGTTGGTTTTGACATTGGTTCAGCAATTATTGCTGCAACGCAAGAAAAAATATTAATTAGAGGTGGAGGTCACAAAATGGCTGGCGGATTTACAATAAAAATTGAAAATATTAATAAATTTAAAGAATTTATTTTTAAGAAATTTAAAAAAATTAATCAAAAATTAAAAGATAATAAACCTTTATTTTTAGATGGTATAATATCACCTTCAGCTATAAATCTAGACTTTTATAATAAAGTAAACATGTTAGCACCATTTGGGTCAGGCAACCCTGAGCCGAAGTTTATTATTGAAAATGTAAAGCCTGTAAATAGTAAAATTATAAAGGATAAGCATATAAAGTCCGTACTTGTGGGTTCAGAGGGATCCTCAATAAAAACTATTGCTTTTAATTCAGTAGAAAATGAAATTGGCTCGTATTTATTAAAAAAAGATAAAAAATTATTTAATATTGCCGGTAAATTATCCCTAAATGAGTGGCAGGGTGAAAAAAATGTAGAGTTTATTATCGATGATATTTCTGTTAATAAGACAGTCAAAAATACGGTCCCATCGTCTATCGGTTA
>MDSZ01195566.1_pt1 | contig 10702 bp, 6 predicted proteins | sample 811201 | NCBI WGS metagenome assembly MDSZ01 (sample SAMN05326647, study PRJNA326480) | marine metagenome | isolation source: seawater | place: Indian Ocean: North | collected 2010
GGATGGAAAGTGCTCCATAGCTTATATTCATCAAGAGTTGTCCCAGCAATTAAATGAATACTTGAAGATGAATATGTCTCTAAATAATCATCTTTAATAAATCTATTATCAATAACTGGAAGAAAGCCTACCTCAGGAAAAATCCATTTCTTACCATCGCTTAATCTTGAATGTTTTAATTTTTTAGCTGTATTAATTATCGATTCCCAATCACATGATCTTAAGTCAGAAACTTTATGGCCATCCTTTTCAAACTGATCAATAAATAATTCAGCCCACTGATTTGCTTTTTCTTTTGTAGCTATTGCATCTAACCCCCCACTTTGACAAATCGCTTTTTGAAATAAGCCATAATCGCCTGCCGCAATTTGAAGATTACAACTCCAAGAACCTGCAGACTCTCCAAAAATAGTTATATTGTTTGGATCTCCACCAAATGAAGAAATATTTTCTTTAACCCACTTTATTGCATTCCTTTGATCCATCAAACCTTCGTTGCCTGATGAATTAATCTGACCATTTGTAACTTCATTAAGCCTAAGAAACCCAAGAGGACCTAATCTATAATTTATCGATACTACTACTACATCTCTTTTTGCTAAATGTCTTAAGTCATACATAATACTGCTGGAACCACCTGTTACTAAAGCCCCGCCATGTATCCAAATCAACACTGGATTTTTAGCTTTAATATCATTCGAGCAAATATTTAAGGTTAAACAATCTTCAGATTGCTTTGATAATGAATTATCTTGAAAAAAACTTGTTCCTAATTGGCCTTGATCAGCAGGTCTTGTTTGTGGGGCTGAATTTCCTATTTCTATGGCTTTGAAATTTATTTCTTTGTCAATGAGAGTTGAATCATCCCATCTTTGCTCATATTTTGCATAGGGTATTCCAAAAAATAGATAGCAGCTATCTTGTTGAAGTCCCTCAAATAGACCAGCTTTGCATTTTATTAAACTCATACTTTTACAAAAGAACTCTTATTATATAACAATAGATTAAATCTAAAATTGTGAAATATAATATGTTAACGGGATGTAGCGCAGCCTGGTAGCGCACCACACTGGGGGTGTGGTGGTCGTCGGTTCAAATCCGGCCATCCCGACCAAGTTTTAATTTATGCTCTTCTTAACTTCATCAGATGGCTTAAAAATTAATTTTTGTCTTGCTTTTATATCAAATTCTTGAAGAGTTTTTGGATTTCTTCCAATCCTTTTTGGTGTTTTTTTATATATAAAAGTCCCGAAGTTATTTATAGATATATTGTTGGTCTTATTATCTATTAGTGTCCTAAAAAAATATTGAACAAAAAGAAGGCTATCTTTCTTAGATAGCCTTAATTTTTCTGAAATATTGTTCGCTAAGTCTTTTTTACTTAATGACAATTACTATGTGCCAGTGCCAGTTCCTGTTCCTGTTCCAGTTCCAGTTCCAGTTCCTGTTCCTGTTCCTGTTCCAGTATCGTCATCATCGTCATCAGACGTATCGTTAGTAACGGTAACTGTGATTTCTTGAGATGTTGAGTTAGTACCATCACTTACAGTTACTGTAGCCGTATAGGATGTCAGTGTTTCAAAATCAGGAGCTGTAACAAATGTTAAAACACCCGTTGATGAATTTATTTCTATATCAGTTCCAGAGATAGAGAAAACTAGATCATTAAGATCACCATCAGCATCAGTTGCAGTTACTGTCCCAATTGAAGTCTGGTTTTCAGCTGCTGAGAAACTAGCATCTGAAGTTATGCTTGGAGTATTATCATTTAAGTTATTTAACTGAATACAAACATTTTGTACAGTTTCATTTCCACTTGGATCTCTAGCCTTAAGTGTGTACATATTTGGTTCATAGCCTGTGCTACAACCAAATGACTGTATAGTCTCATAATCATTATATCCATCAGTAATTGCAGATGGAGCAAGTATAAGTGTTGCAGGAGAAGATGTATTATCAACACCTCCAGTAAATTCATACCTACTTCCACCATCACCCGTAAATAATGTTACGCCCGCTAAATCAGTTGCAGATATAGTGCCAATGACATTTTGATTTTCATCGATTGTGAATGTTGAGGCTGATGTGAAGACAGGAGCTACTGTATCAACAACATTAACTGTTCTTGTCGCAGTGGCTACATTTCCTGAGGCATCTGTTGCAGTATATGTGATTGTGTAGGTTCCAGCTGTATCTGTATCTACAGAGCCTGTTGTTTCAAGAGTATGAGTTTGCGAAGCATCTGTAGCTGAAGCTCCAGCATCAGTATAAGTATCGCCAAGTTCTATAGTAACTGGATTATCTCCATTCAGTGTTATTACAGGTGCGGTTGTATCAACAACATTAACTGTTCTAGTTGCAGTACCGACATTACCCGCAGCATCTGTGGCAGTATATGTTATTGTATATGATCCAACCACGAATACATCAACGGTTCCTGATACGCTAACCGATTCACCACCATCTGCAGTAGCACCTGCGTCTGTATAAGTATCGCCTAATTCAACTGTTGCTGGATTATCGCCGAGCACAGTAATAACAGGAGGAGTGGTGTCAGGAGGAGTTACTGGATCAGATGGGACTGTAGAATCCTCAGTTACGTTGTCTAGTATTATAAGTCCAGCGACAATTAGTAACTGTTCAAGAATTGATAATTCAAAAAGGAGTTCTGATCTTCCAGCTGATTGAGGAGCATTGCCATCTTCGTCCTCTTCTTCTTCTAATTGATTAATGATAAATTCCCTTCTTTCTAGCAATTCATCATTTGAATAGTTTTGAAGCCTTTCTGTAATTTCAGAAATTCTCTCATCTGTAACTGTGAAATCTTGAGAATTTACATTAAAGCTAAAAGTTAGCAGAATGGTTAAAAATAACAAAAAGTTTTTCTTCATTTATTAAGCCTCCAAAACGTAATTATTACATAAATGTTATGTGTTCAACAAGTATGTAAAATTATTACATATATTCTCATATTTGTGTATTTATTCTGGACATAAAAAAATAAATCCTTACGGTGTTCTCATCATTAGTTAATAGGCTTAAATTTGACCAGTAAATCATATAACGTATGTTTTCTAATGAGCTTTTGTCCGGGATCTTTTGTGAGAGGTCTCCATGAATATCCTACTAAATTTCCAAAAATAGGAATATCAAAAAAAATCCCTTTATCAAAAGAGCCTTCGCCAAACTGCTCAACACTTACATTAGTATTAGAAGCAAAAACTCCAAACATCACACCATTATCGAATCTTCTTGATAACTCAAATGTAGTTCCAACATCTCCAGCAAGATATTCTCCATAAGAAATTTTTGCATCGAAGGGAATAGTATTGTAATTTCTGTAGTAAAAATTTATAGACCCCACAGTATTTTCATAATCCAATGTACCAAATCTCATTTGATAATCTCTTTTTTTAACATTAAATATTTCAAATCCAGCTGCATAATTAGTATCAGGCTTAAAGAAAAGATATTCTAATCCTGCACCAATAAACATTTCCTCTAAAATACCAGCAGATGCCATCAAATGATGATTCCTTTTTGGGCTTATATGATAGTCAAGTTGAGCCCTGCCAATAAAAATACCATTTTGATAATTTCTAAGATAATCTTTAACGTCAGATCTTACCTGGGCGGGGTATGTGTCTCTTGGGGGAATCGTTAAATCATCAAAATTATCAGCTAGTGAATATTTCAGATTTGTTGTAAAAAATAAATTATCTCTGAGGATAGCTTCGCTATTGTTTTCTAGAAGTATGGCTCCTTTAATGAAACCCTCTCTTGAAGCAAGGAATGGTCTAATTGTCAGCTTTGTATCTGTAAAGAACTTTTTACCACTCTTTCTCTCATATACAAGAATTGCGCTATCGGTAAATTCTTCTTCATATTCAGACACCACCTCAAGATCAGCAATCCTTAGATCTGTTTTAACAGGCTTAATTAAACCAGCACTGTTGGAAGCTCTTTTTATAATCTCATCAATTATATCCATATTAGGATGAGTAAATTGGGTCATTTGGACACCTATTTGTTCTGAACCCTCAAAAATCTTATCAACCCCAATGCCATTTTCATTGAGATTTCTTATAAATTTTACGTACTTGCTGTCAGTTTCTTTATGTTTAGGCTCTATATATTCATATCGAGGTTTAGCTGTCTTTGGATCATTCTTATAAGAAAATCTTATTGATGTAGTATTTCCTCTTTCTGCTGAGATGCCAATGGTAAAGTTTTTAGTTATATTAAAATCTAATCCAAGTGAAAAATCTTGTTTTGCCAATTCATAGCCCACTTCTCCTGGAGTTAAGGTTGTATCATATTCAAGCTTTAATAAATAGTTCTCATTTAAAGCGTGAGTTATACCAAAAAAGGGTGAAGCTGTTTCACCAGAAAAATACCTTGAGGGCTGAAATTGTCCACCATTATCAGCAGAATATTGGGGCCTTTCATAAAAGCTGTCATCAATTTTTCCTAGAGGATTTTTGAAATTCTTCTTAGATCCATTAAGTTGCCCCCATCCCAACCCAAAATGAAAATCGGTCTTATTTACTCCATAACTAGCAACAATATACTCAGAACTATAAAGACCAGTTCCAGCAATATCATTTATTCCAACAGCTATAGCAGGCCAAATTCCCTCTTCTTTTAACCTTATTTTTAAGTTAAATCCTTTGTCTTTATAATCTTGACCACACACAGGATCATAGTCAACATTACAATATGGTTTACCTTTTATATTTGTATAAAAAAATGAGGCTTCGAGCCAATTAAAAGGATTAGAGGTCATGGTTATTTTTTGATCAGGTTCGCCGACGTATAGAGTAAAACCATATGAAGACTCATTGTAAAGTCTTGCAGTTGGCATATTTATGAGACCAATAACCCCATGATTATTGAATGTATTAAATGCAAGATCGTCAGTAAAACTATTTTGAGCTAAAAAACTAGAAAGTAATAAGATAGAGAAAATTTTCCTCATCTTAAATTTTAATTGCTTGTTAAGTTATCTAAAGCAGCAGCAGAAAAAGAAAGATCAGATAAAATTTGCATTACAGGAAGCAAGCTCCTTATTACAGGGCTGTCTGTACTGACTTGTCTTGGCACAACAACTGTATCACCTGGAACAAGTTTAGAATTTCCAACGAAAACATTCCTAGCAGATTTTTCTACTAGACCATTTGCTCTTATCACATAAACTCTTTTTTTATCAGCATAAGGTTGATACCCTCCTGCCCTTTTAATGGCATCTTCAATACTAATCTTTTCATCAAATTCAAAAGCGATTGGATTTAAGACTGAGCCAATTACATTTACTACATTTGTTTTTTTAGGGATTATGATCTCATCACCATCAAATAAAGTTGTCTTACTTATAGATTTGGAGAATGGAGAAAAGTCGCCAGCAATTCTTCCAAGACTTTCCGGCTTAATGGAATCCGCTAAGGCAGAAAACGTTGAAAAGTCACCAACATTCTCACCTCGCTGTAAAGATATTAAGATAGATTTATTGAGTGCATCTTCAGAAGTTTCAATCGCTTTTAATTGACGCTCTGTTACAGCCACTCTTTTTAATATAATGCCGTCTAAAAAAGCCTCATCCTTAAAATTGCCAACTAATTTATACAAATCCTGAAGATTACTATCTGCTTTGAGAGTATATAAGCCGGGAAAGTCAACTGCTCCTAAAACATTAACTGAAATCAAATCATTTATAGGCGATCTAAATGATATATTGTGATATTTTGAAGAAACAAACCTCATTTTTTTGTAATCATCAACGACGACTTTACTCTCAAAGGGATTTATATAAGTTGCTTCATTATTGACATCAGTCATATCCAAGCCAAGTAAATCTACAAATGATTGAATCGTGAATTCACCAATTACAGGAATTGTGTAGACTTCATTTTTAAAATTTAAAGTAAGTGCATATTCATCTATTAGATTTAAGGATGCCTCTCCTACCTGAAAAGACCTTTCATCAATATTCGAAAAGAATAGATTTGCATTTGGAAATAATTTAATTGATTGATATGTGCTTTTATCATTTAGATTAAATAAAACAGTTGATTTGACTAAATTATCATCATCGAATTGTTCTAATACTGCCAACCATGGATAAACATCTACAAACCTTAGGTCTTCTATTAAATCGTTTAGATTATTATATTTTTCAATATCATAAAAACCTGGTTCTTCAACCGCGCCGGATACTTTTATACTCAAATTACTTTCACTTACATAATCAAAAATATCCACAAAAAGAACATTTTTAAGGCTTTGATCCAATTCAACATCAGTCTTTGAAGTTAATGCTGCATTGTTTAAATCAAGATAAGAGATAGCGATGTTAGATTTATTTGCGATTTGCTTAAAACCAAGAGCAAAATCAACAATATCACTGATTTTTTCATCTTCAAGGATCTCATATATTGCGGGACGGTTAACTGAACCTCTTATTTCTACAAATTGTGAAGCTGCTCCAATAAGGATTGTATCGCCTGCTTCCAGTGTCAAATCGTTTGATCTATCACCTCTAATAAGTAAATCATATAGGTCAAAGGAAAAAACCGAACCATTGTTTCTTATTAATTTAATATCTCTAAGAGACCCTATTTCTGATATGCCACCTGAATATGCTAATGCTCCTGTAATGGTGCTAAATGGATTTATCAAATACGTTCCAGGTGTTTTTACTGCACCAACAATAGTTACCTTCTTTGCGCTGAGGTTTTGAAGAGAAATATCTATTTCTACTCCAATATATGCCTGATCAACCATATTTGAGAGCTTATCTTTTACTTCCTGAAAAGTCAGGCCTGCCACGTATACTGAGCCAAGTTCTGGAAATAAGATAGTTCCATCTAAGTTGACATTTAAACTATATATTTGGTCTTTTGAACCAGATAAGATAACTCTAAACTGATCTCTCAAGGAGATCTTATAATCATTTGGAAAAGGAAGATCGCCAACCGCTGATAAAGAAGTCGGCATTGATGAAAAGAAATCATACCCAAATTTTTTTGATGCAGCTCTGTCATCTTCAACTTTTATAAGAGTCTCCTCTATTGCGGGTAAATCTTTATCCGTAAGTTCCTCTATATTTTTGTCATCAACGACTTCTTTGAATGCTTCTATTTGTTGAGGAGAAAGTTGCGATAAAACAATGGGATCAATTTCCTGTGAATAAGAAAAAAGTGGTAAAAAAATTAAACTTAAAAGGGTATAGTTTTTTTTAGATATCATTTTTAAATAACAATTAGTATGAATATTCTACATTTTTTTTGTTTGAAATAGTTATGGAAAGCTATTTTAATTCAAATCCTGGAATAAAAACTCCATCTAAGCTAACAATTGGTTTTAAGATATTTTTTATACTCTTCTGTATATCCTCATCGGATAGTGTCTTAGCAGATGATTGAAAAACTAGTCTAATGCCTACTTTTACTTCTTTAAGTTTTTCATTCACATAAAAATCAAAAATAAAGGAATCTCTGAGATTTTCATCTTGGAAATCGTCTATTTGAGAAATAACAGAATCATATATTTCAAGATTACTTATGGAGAAAGAAAAATCTCGTATGCTCGATGGAAATTCTGATATTGGTGCATACTGTATAAAGTTTATATCAGGTTTAGCTGCTTTATAGGTTTCAAAGAATTGAGTAGGGATATCTTCAATCAAGATCTCAGCATAGTATATTTTATCTTTCTTTTTTGTTTTGAGACTATCTCTTGGTATTTCTTGTATGTCAGAGATTGAAATATCACTACCAAAATTTAAAACCTCATTAAGGTAGTTTTTATCAAGCTTTCTCGAAAAATCTTTATAATTGTTGCCACATCTACCACTTACAATAATGCCTAACCTTTTCTCTTGATGACCATTATCTTTATTTGAGTAAATATCGCTTATCTCAAAAAGCTTTATGGAGTCTTTTTGCCTTCTTTCATTGAAGAGAAGGTTTTCTATAAGGGAATCTTTTAATGAAGTTCTTAAGTTTTTTTTATTTGAATCTAATGGATTATCAATAAGGATTGATTCCCTGTCATGATTTGCAGTGAATGGAAAGTTAATAACTTCTGAAAAACCTTTCTCAACAAAAAAACTTTCAATCTTTGAAATTATATTTTCTTTAGAAATTAAATCATTATTCAGCTTTAATGATATTCTTTTTATATTATCGAATCCTATTATTCTAGCTATTTCTTCTGATAAATCATTTTGTGATGAAATGTCATGTCTAAATGAAGGAACCTTTATTTTATCTTCAATCTCAAAACTTAGCTTCCTAAGATAGTTTAAATATTCCTCTTCTTTAATTTTTGTACCTAGAATCTTATTAATTCTTTTTGTATCAATTGAAAGATATCTATTTTTAAAATCATTGCTAGCAAAAGTTTTCATGCTTATGCTTTTAATGGAAGCATGTTCCTCAACAATAGATATGAACCTTCTCAAAGTTTTTTCTTGAGATGCAATATCTACACCCCTTTCAAACTTATGAGCAGCATCAGATCTCAAGTTATACTTGACAGACTTACCTATTATTTTTTCTGGATGAAAATAAGCGCACTCTATCAATACTTTTGTTGTTTGCTTAGAGCATGCAGTTGATTCTCCTCCCATAACACCTGCAAGACTAATAATTTCATCCTCAGATGTAAAAATACAATTCTTGTCTTCCAGCTTTATTTCATCTCCGAGTAGTGTCTTAAAATTCTCTTGGCAAGTCCGATTTTCGAAAGTTAAATCATTGCCTAAAGACTCTCTATCAAAGCAATGCGTAGGCTGACCTCGTTCATATGAAACATAATTAGAAACATCAGTGAAGAAGTTTGTCTTTTTATTACCAAGTCTTGAAAAATAATTTTCTAAATATGGTTTATAAGAAGTAATATCTTGGCCTATTTCAATCTCCAAAAAAGTGATTTTGGGACAGGAATTCACTGATAAGTTTTTAAAATTGAGGTCAAGACTAGCGATATCTTCATCATAAATTTTAAAAGGATCTTTGCAGCCATAGAAATAATTTAAGTCTCTCGATAAACCAATTAACGATAAGCAGTCACCTCTATTGGGTGTGATTTCCAAATCAAATATATCATTAACAATTTCATGCTCATGACCTAATTGGAAAAGTTTTTCAGAAAGATCATCTTTTGATGGTTTCTCATTAAGAAAATATAAGAGATCTTGATAAGCAAATTTCATTTAAATTGGCCTAAAAAATCCAAGTTTGATTTATAAAATTCTCTTATATCATTTACCCCGTACTTCAGCATCGCTATTCTCTCAATGCCTAGACCAAAAGCTAATCCAGAATATTTATCTGAGTCAATTTTACAGTTATCTAATACAATAGGATTTATAATCCCGCATCCTAATATTTCAAGCCAGTTTCCATTTTTAGATAAAATATCTACCTCTGCTGAGGGCTCAGTAAATGGAAAATATGATGGACGGAATCTAATCTCAACATCTTCACTAAATATATTAAATATAATTTTATGAATAAGGTCTTTTAAATTTGCAAAATTTACTTCTTCATCTACATATATACCCTCTACTTGATGAAACATGGGTAGATGAGTAGCATCATCATCTTTTCTATAAACTTTTCCTCCTGAACTAAATGCAAAGGGAGGCTTTGATTTAAGCATACTCCTAATTTGAACAGGTGATGTATGAGTCCTTAGAACTTTTTTTTTGTTATCTAAGTAAAAAGTGTCATGCATTTGTCTTGCAGGATGAGACTTTTTAATATTAAGCATATCGAAATTAAATTTCTCAGTCTCTATCTCTGGTCCCTGAACTTCTTTAAAGCCTAAATCAGAAAGAAGCCTTATGAGGAAATCTTTAGTTTGATTAATTGGATGAAGTGATCCTAAATTGTTCTTGAGAACAGGTGGCTCTATATTGTCTATTTCAGACATCGAGCTTTTATTTGATAGCAGTTTTAACGATTTTCTCAAAAGTTGATATATCGTTAACAGCAAGGTCTGATAAAATCTTTCTATCAATGGCAATATTTTCTTTTACCAAGCCATTTATAAGTTTTGAGTATGGAACTCCTAAGTTTCTTGAAGCTGAGTTTATTCTAGAAATCCACAGAGATCTAAATGCTCTTTTTTTAGTTTTTCTATCCCTAAATGCATACTGCAACGATTTAATATTAGATTGTTTTGCAGTTTTATATAATCTACTTCTTGCTCCGTAATGACCTTTGGTGGCTTTTAGAACTTTTTGATGTTTCTTCTTTGCAGTTTTTGCTTTTGTAACTCTAGGCATATTATTTAATTAAATTTTCGACAACCTTGAGTGTTGTTCCCTTCAATTTATTTAATCCTCGATTATGTCTCTTTCTCTTTGTAGATTGCTTAGATAAAATATGGTTCCTCCCAGCGCTTCTACTTTTAATAGAAGTTCCAGTCCTCTTAAAGCGTTTTGAGGCACCAGAATGTTTTTTTAATTTGTAACCCATAATAATCTTTTACTTTTGTTTCTTAGGAGAAAGCACCATTAACAGCTGTCTGCCTTCAAGTGAAGGTTCCTGATCAACCTGCGCAATTTCAGAAAGATCGTCTTTAACTCTTGTTAGAAGATCTAATCCCAAATCACTATTAAGTATCTCTCTGCCTCTAAAACGGACGCTAATTTTAGTCTTATTTTTTGAAAGAATAAAGCTTTTAATCTTTTTTA
>MDSZ01260647.1_pt1 | contig 10702 bp, 7 predicted proteins | sample 811201 | NCBI WGS metagenome assembly MDSZ01 (sample SAMN05326647, study PRJNA326480) | marine metagenome | isolation source: seawater | place: Indian Ocean: North | collected 2010
CTATGATTGGTGAGCCTGCGCCTAATTTTACACTGAAAAATGCTTCTAAAGAAGATGTATCATTGTCAGATTATGCTGGTAAAAGAGTTATTTTGGCGTTTTATCCTGGCGCTTTCACAGGTGTATGTGATGCCGAAATGTGTTCATTCCAAGATAATTTGTCAAAGTTAAATGAGTCTAACTCAACAGTAGTCGGTATAAGCGTCGATTCACCATGGGCTAACGCTGAATTTGCATCAAAGTATAATCTTAAGTTTGAATTGTTATCAGATTCAAACAGAGAAGTTGTCGATGCTTATGATGCAAAGTTTGTTGGTCTAGGTGGACTTGAAGGTTACGAGAGTGCAAATCGAGTAGTTATTGTTATCGATGAAAAAGGAATTATTAGGTACAGATGGGTTGCTGAAAATCCTGGCGTAGAGCCTAATTACGAAGAGATATTATCTTTTGTACAATCACTTGCTTAATCTAAATTATTCCTAGAACAAGCTTAGACTGTCTGAATTAGCCATTCGGTCTAGGGTTTCAGTAACTATTGATGTAGGCCCAAGCACTTCCTTTGCATGTAAGAACATGCATCTTATTTCATTTCTTTCCAGACCTTCAAGAGAAGGCATTATGTTAGATCTAATAACTCGATCCAAGGCTAACTCAGGGCCATATTTCTTAATTGAATTAAATATGGTTACCATTGAATCAATTAATAATGCAGGTCCTATTTTTCTAAAAGTTCTTACTCCAAGAGGTGTTTCGTCTCCGCGCTTGGGCGGTTCGCCGGGTGCTAAAAATTTAACAAGTTTTTCGTGGCACGCGTACATGTTTCCGTCATCATCGTAGAAGTCAAATTTCTTTTGTGGAAAGTGACGGCATTTATCTCCAAATTTCCACAGTGCATCTCCATCAGGCCTTTCTGGAACCAGTCCAAGCTTTTTGAGTTTAAAGTAAACAAAAACGGGCATGCGGTGATATTCATCTTCAGGAAGTGGCAATCCAATTTCAACAAAAGCGAATCGTCTCATTAGAGCAAAACCAACGTTGAATAAAGTATTTTTATCCTGAGTATTCATAGTTCCAATAATACGGAATTCAGGTGGCATCATGAATGGAGCGCCCCCGGTTTCCTTATGCGTCAGCAAAGGTTGTTTATCTCTATACTCAAAAACAGTAAATAGTTTTCCGAATGCTTCATCAATATTGGCTCTGTTAAACTCATCAATTACAAGGTAGTGGGGCTTACCTCTTTCGCGAATTGATTTTTCGCACAGCTTAGCAGCCTCGGCAACATACCCATCTTTGAAGAAGTATCCGCCAGAGTCATCCGGGGAGATACCGCCGATAACATCGAAATTAGACCACTCGGCGTTTGCTGTAACAATAGTGTAATTTGGAGCCTTGCTTCCGTTCGGTTGCTCAATTTCACCACACAGTTTTGTTAGCAAAATATTTGATAATGCAGTTTTCCCGGTGCCCGGTTCTCCGAAAAGCATTATGTTTTTACCAGAGGTTAAATGAGTTATCACTTCATCAACAGTCTCTTGAGTGGTAGAATATGCTTCAGCAATTTCATGGAAGTCGACATCGTAGTCAACTTCTATCGCCGGTCTTATCTCAACCGATTGATCTACCGTATCCATCATTGTTTTTTCGACTAATTCTAAGTCTGGTGTGTGCTCAGTGGTGTGTTTAAGTTCAACTTGGAATTCATCACCATATTCGTTCATTAAAAATTCCATAGCTGAGTCGACAGTCCACTCGGGCATCGCTTTTTGTTCACCGGGTATTGATGGCGCAAAAGGATCCTGACGGTTTGGCATAGCAGCGTCGCTGGCGATTGAAAGCTCTCGTAGTTTCTGAGAGCCATATCTATACACAAGAGCGAAACCGATTGCAGTTACGAGGGCTGATAGTAGAAGATTAAACTGTTCGTCTCCATCTTCGGGCCATTTAATTTCATTTCCGGCAAGAACTACTGGCGCAATAAATGTTGCGAACAACGCAAAAATTCCAGCAGCAAATATAGCAAAATATGCTACTCCAATATTTCCTGCTTCCCCTCTTCGTTTCCGATAAAAAGAGATCATGCCTACAGTAGCAACACCTAGAGCCATAAATGTCAAGGTCGAATCATTTTCATCAAAACCGAGTCCCCCTTCGTCGCTTGTGACTACATTAAAGACAAGTATCGCAAATTGTAATCCTAGACCAGATAAAATCATTGAGAAATACTTTGCCTCATCAATGTCGTTTATTTTAGTATTGGAAATAAGCCAGTTTGTTACGCCCAGAAAAATAAAAGTCGCAGAGAGTAACAAAATCATGTTATCACCGTTACCCAAATCCAGTGGCTTCACTCCGAGGTTATTGTAACCCAGTAACTGGCATTCAGTAATCTGGGATTTAGCTTCTTCCGTAGCATTTGTGACATAGGTAAATCTTTCGCCGGGGGTCATTTCGTCATTGCAAACTGCGAACGGTCCCAGAGAATAATTATAGAAAGGAACAGAGAATAGAAGTGCTGCTGCAATTATAAAAATATAAAAGGTTACAGTTGGTGGATCATCTAATGGTCTTGCAAGTGAAGTCCTTATCAAAAGTACGCCTCCAGAAACAACTAAGCCAATGGTACACACGAATCCGATAGTTAGGGGGAGCGCGAAAATTAAATTATTTAAAATTCCGCCATACACAGCAAATATAATTGTCTCAATCGATGCAAAAGCCAAAACTGGAATTACTATGGCAGTGTTTGACAATTTGTTGTAAATGTAAAAACTTGTTGTCAGTAGGAGTAAATTTAAAATAAAAAATGAAAAATTACTTATGGTCTTCATATCTACTGGGCATCCGAATCTTTCATCATAGTCAAGTTTACCATCTGCATTTCTATCAGTAATTCTTATGTCCACTCCATCACTATTAGTTTCCATAAAGTCATAGTATCTTAGTGAGTCAAACCACTCACAGTGGAATGAATCTCCTGAGTATGGCTCACCAACGGGTCTTCCAAGAGTTACAGACCTTGCGGTGTTATTCTCATCGTAAACGGTATCAGTAACGGGCTTGGTTGTGGTCCAGTCATCAGTAGAGATTTCATCAGTTGCAGGAACAGTAGATACGAGAAGACCTACTACACCAGATAAAAGCAAAATTGATAAAACTACAATACTTAGTGGAGCAATGTAATTCAATTCTCCTTTCGTTAGGAAGACTTTGTCTAACCTTTTACTAAGATTTACAAATGACTCTCTAATTTGATTATATTGCTCTGAAAAAACTGCTAAGCTGTTTCTAGATTCCTCTTCATTATTTCCAGTTTCAGTAGCCTTTAGAGTCTCCTCTAATAATTTTTCTTCCTCGCTTAATTCTGTTTTGTTAGCTGAATCAGGTTCGGGATTACCTACTTCTCCCAATTCCATTTCTGCAATGTCTGAAGAAATATCGTCAGGTTCATCGACAGCAGATTCTTGAGTTGGTACCTCTTTGACAGAAGGCTCAAAATCTGACCCACACATGCTGCACGAAAGAGCATTATCATCCTCTTCCATTTCACATACTGGGCATACCTTCATATTGGTTCACAGACTGGTACATTAAAATGTTATCTCATAGTTTAGCCGATGGCTCTAGTCGGTGAAAATCATAAACTTTAAATAGAAGGTCTTGTAAAATATAGACAATGAAAGAGCAATTACAACAGATACAGGCAGTAGCAGTTGTAACATTTCTTTGTATCTTAATTTCTGTGAATAGCACCGGAGATTATGGAAAATGGTTTGTGATCGATGGCGCAAGGGAAACCGTGGACCCAGAGACTGGTAATTCTACTCAGTACAACACATTCCAGTATCACTATTCCCTAAATTCATATTTACTCACAGACACTACAGGCAATAGTAATTCTGTTGCATATGACAGTCAAGATTGTATATATTGTCTTAATAAAATTGACTCTGCAAATAATGCTAAAATGACTGCATATGCGGCGGGCGTTCTAGCATTGGTTGTTGCCTACATGGCAAATAATGCGGTCAGCAGTCTTCACCAGAATACCTTGAGAAGTGCGCTTAAGAATTTAAAATATTTTGCCATTATTGTTCTTATTGTAGGCTTTTTGTCAACTTTTTTATTTTACACCACTTGGTCTGATGCATTAATTCAAGACGAAGTAGCACTTTCATCTACAAATAATGAAGGTTCGGAATATAATAAAGAGCTTGGCTGTATCAAAAATTTACTTACTTTTTATGGTGAAGGTAATTGTGAGGAATACATTCAGTTACAAGCCGGAGAAGCTGATCGGATAACTGGTAGGCTAGGACCGGTTTCCTGGAGCCCTGGTATCGGCTTCTTTATTGTTTTGATAGGCACAGCGCTTACCGGAGGAGGAACTTTGTATATTCTGGGAAATATTGACGAAGAATGGCAAGCAATATTGAAAAAGCAAGAATTAATTGAAAGACAGCAGAAAATTCATGATGGGGAACTAGAAAAAAGCAAAGAATTGATGCAAGAGTTCGAAGACACTGAAGAAAGATTGAAAGAAGCTGAGAAGCGGATTGAAGATGTACGAGCTTCAACTAATGACATAGATTACGACGGTATAGATGACTTAGAAAATGAGTTAGATCGCATTACGGCTTTGAACCAAAGCGTTAACACACTTAATAGCTCTTTAGAGTCTAAATTGAAAACTGCAAGACTTGCTACATCTGATGTGGAGAAACGGGCTAGGATGGCTGAGAAAGAGTTGCAAGACGATCTTTCAGCAAAGAGTAACCTCGAGAGAGAAATCGAAGATTTAAGGGCAAAGCACGAAAACGATATGCGTTTAAGTGATAGAATGACTAGAGAAATAGGTTCGCTTCGGAAAATGAGTGAAGAGGCTGAAACCAAAGCAGTAAACGCTGAGAGGAAACTAAAGCTAGAGAAGCCAGAAACTGTTAATGCTTTGGAGTCTTATGATTCAGTTAAAGCCTCGTACGATAAGACAGTACAAGAGAAGAATAATTTAGAAAAAGAAATCATGGAATTAGAGCAGCACACTCTAGAGGCGAATGAAAGAGAAAAATCGGCTCTAGCCGAGAGAAACGATGCTATCAATAGAAGAAAAGAACTGGATAGAGAGGTAAAACTAATGGGAAAAAACAAGAAAAGACTCAATGATAAATTTACCACACTGACTACAAACTTGGAGAAAGCTAAGAAGGAACTTAATGATGCAAGAGAAAAGGCTTCATTAACCATGAATGAGCTCGATATTGAAAGGCAAACAATAATTGAGCTTGAGCAAAGCAGCGAGCAATTTAGGCAAAAAGAAAATGAAATACTTGATATGACTGACTCACTTAAGGAGTTACAAGAGCAAGTTGATAATCAAAAAGAGTCTAACAAGAAAATTGATGATGAATTAAAGATAGAAGTTAAGAGTAAGGAAAAAACTCAGAAAGATTTAGCAGCTTTAGAAAATGCATCGAAGCAAGTTAGTAAAGTTATGCAAACACTCAAGAAACAGTTCGAGGACGCTAAATCAGAGTTGAATATCAGCATCGAGGAAAGAAACAGGGCAGAGAGGCTACTTGAGGCTGAGAAAAATGAGCATGAAAAATTGAAAGAAGATTTAGAATTCCTTCAAGGAACTACTATAGGCAGTGAGGAAGATACTGAGCGAAAGATTAAGGCGATGGAAATCGAAATACCCAAAGAAAGAGAATTGGCTGAGCAAATGAATGTTGAAGCCCAGAGCCTTTCGGATAGCAATAAAGAGTTAGAAGATAAAATTAAAGAAGCACGAATTGAAAGTTTGAACAAGCCTTTAACATCTTCATCGTCCGGAGCGTCAATTGGAGCTAGCCTAATAGTCAAAAACTTGACAAAGGAAACTGAGCACACATTTGAATTAGTTAACCAAGAAGATGCAAATATTCCGCAAGGAAAAATACCCTTATCAAACCCGATAGGCAAATCACTTGAGGGTTCAAAAGAAGGCGATGAAGTAAAAGTAGGTCCAACAACCTTCAAAGTTCTCAAAGTCAACTAAAGTGATTCTAAAATAGAGCATTCTTTTAGGTATTGTATGAACCGTGTCCTGCCGAAAGATAGTAACCAAATGATGGATTGGTCTTGGGATGATTACGCTCCTTTTTTTGACTATTTGGAGAACTATGGTTTAACTTCTGAAAATGTTTCTGACTGGATGAAGTATTGGTCTGATTTATCTGAATTAATTGGCGAAGTCGGAACTTCAGTATATGTCTCTACTACTGTAGACACAGCTGATGAAGAGGCCAAATCAAGGTATCACAGATTTCTTGATGATATTAGTGAAAATGTTAGTTCTAGAAATCAAATTTTAAAAATAAAACTTCTAGATTCTGAATTGTCTCCCGATAACTTTGAAATTCCCTTACGAGGGATGAAAAGTGAGGTCGAGTTATTTTCGGAAGAAAATCTTCCTCTTATGACTTCTGATGCTAAACTATCTAAAGAATACGACGCGATTGTTGGATCCCAAACAGTCAATTGGAATGATAAAGAAGTTACACTAACTCAACTAGCTCCTGTAATGTTAGAAACAAATAGAGACAAACGGGAAAAAGCTTGGAGGTTAGCTTCTGATAGACGACTCAAAGACAGAAGTGAAATAAATAAAATTTGGAAAAAAATTCTTAAGATTCGTGTGTCTATTGCAGAAAATTCTGGACACGAAGATTATCGAGCATGGCGATGGAAGTATCTTAAAAGATTCGATTACACTCCTAAGGATTGCTTAACATTTCATAATTCCATCGAGAAGATTATTGTACCATTGGCAGATAAACTGCTCCAAAAACGTAAGGAAGCACTTGGTCTCGCCAAGCTAAAACCATGGGACTTAAGTGTAGATATTTTTGGAAGGGATCCTCTAGTCCCTTTTGAAGATGCTAGCGAATTAGAAGAAAAATGTCATAATATATTCAGTTCACTAGATTTTGAGTTGGGTAATTATTTTCAAGTAATGCGGGAGAAGAGTTTGCTGGATTTAGGTAATCGTAAGGGAAAGGCTCCAGGAGGCTACTGTACAGAATACCCATTCCAGCGACTCCCTTTCATATTTATGAATGCAGTTGGAACACATAGCGACGTTCAGACAATGATTCACGAAGGTGGACATGCGTTCCATGTTTTTGAATCCGCAGATTTACCATATGCTAGCCAAAGAAACGTTGGAATGGAATTTGCCGAGGTAGCTTCAATGGCGATGGAGCTTTTAGCTTCTTCCTACCTATCTGAGAAAAATGGAGGTTTCTATTCCGAGGAAGAATCTGCAAGAGCTAGAATAGAACATTTAGAAAAAATTATCATGTTTTGGCCATATATGGCTGTTGTGGATGCATTTCAGCACTGGGCTTATACAAATCCCACAGATGCATTTGATACAGGTAATTGTGATAAAGAGTGGACTAAACTTTGGAAAAGATTTCAGATGTCTGAGCACATAGATTACAGTGGATGTGAAGACATAATCTCTACAGGTTGGCATAACAAGTTACATATTTATCACGTACCGTTCTATTACGTTGAATACGGTATGGCTCAACTAGGTGCAATACAAATATGGGGTAATTCGTTGAACAATGCGAAAAAGGCTATCCAAGATTACAAAGCTGCGCTGGGTCTTGGTGGTAATGCATCTCTTCCTGAATTGTATGAGGCTGCTGGAGCTAAATTCAGTTTTGATGATAAGACTCTTAAGTATGCAGCAACCTTAATAGAGGAACAAATTAAGGAATTGTCATGAGCGATCAACCCATCGAGGAATCTTTTTCTTCAGATCATAGCTGCTCTAATTGCAGTCCAACAGTCAAAGAAGATGTAGAAATAAAAGATGACAGCAAAAATTTTGTTTTGAATGGACTCTCTGTGCAAGATGAATTTGCGCCTAACTCCATTTGCTTCGGTTGTGGCCCATCTAACAAGGATGGTCTACAGCTTAAGTCTTATCGCTCTAATGGTGGGCTTATAGCCGAGTTTAAATGTGAAGATAAGCATCAAGCTTTCCCTGGAGTAGTTAATGGAGGCATTATAGGTTCGCTAATTGACTGTCATGGTAATTGGACTGCAGCAATAGCAATAATGAACAAGAACGATTGGGAAAAGCCGCATTGTACAGTTACAGCTCAGTATGAAATTAAGTTAAAAAGACCAACACCTTTTGGTATGAAATTAAGACTAAACAGTAGAGTTTTAGCTTTACAGGAGGATCGTGCTGAAGTTATAATTGAGCTAAAAGCTGATGGTAAGACATGCGCAACTGGCCGGGGCTTATTCGTCGTAGTAGAGGAAGGACATCCTGCATATCATCGTTGGCATTAATTGATGTCTGAACTAGTAGATGCACTTTGGGAAAGAGCAATAATAGAACATAACAGTGGAGATTATCATGAAGCTCACGAAATATTTGAAGATATTTGGCTTGAATTAGATAATCGTAATGAGAAAGATACAGTTCAAACGTTAGCTCAGGGCGATGCTCTTGCTGTTCACATTGAAACCGGAAATTTGGGTGCAGTTCAAAGATTAATGAGACAGTTACCCGAATTATTACATACATTTCCAAGTAATTACAAGAATATAAATTTAATTAATTATAGAGAGTGGATTGCTGAAAAGATTTTGATAGTACCAAGCATTCGATATATTTCCGAGATTACAGACAAAGAGCCTCCCAAGTTATTGGGTTGCTGATAATAATTTTACGTAGTTTTCCGGCTCTGTTGCACAGGCATCTTGCATTGGCTTTATCACTTGGAACAATGCTGCGGCTGTTCCATTTTTTAAGTCGAGAGGGTGTAGTGACCCAGAAGTATAGTTTTCCTCTAATTTCGAAAATGACTCAAAACTTAAATCTCCACCAAACTTTTCAGGCCTTTCAATTACAATATTGCCTAGTGCTGGTTCCAGCAAATATTGCCAAAGGTCGAGTACAGGATTACCTTTTCGCTCTTGGGGACAGTAAGCTTTTGATAATTTCTTAGTTAATTTTTTCTTACTATCGTGAATTAATAAAGTTCCTGAAGGGTTTGATTTAGACATTTTTGCATCAGTATCCATTCTTCCCGGGCCCGATAAAGAACCAACAAGGGGTGTGTGTAGTGCAATAGGCTTCCGTAATTTCATCTTGTCTGCGGCGTCTCTTGCTAACATGTGTGCGTGCCTTTGGTCCATACCACCAAGAGCTAAATCAACGTCTAGAGCGTAGATGTCAGTAGCTTGCATAGCTGGATAAAAAAATTTAGACATGTCTTTGTCACCGTCGGTTTCATCTCTTCCCATGATTGATAGTGCTCTTCTCATTCTTTTAAGACTACTCACTTTCGAGACGCGAAGAACCATCTCCCAATATCCCTCTTCACTAACTATTTCACTTGCAGTTTTAAATCTAACACCCGGACAAAATATAGAAAACATTTGCCTCTGGTACTCTACGCCTGCGTTCAAGTTCTCCCAGTTGCCTCCAAGTTTATCGTTAATGTATCCATGCCAGTCGGCCAAAAGAATAGTTACTTCAAAGCCAGCATCAATGAGCTCTCTGCACTTTAGCATTGGTATTAAGGAGCCGGCATGTAATAATCCAGATGGTTCAAATCCTACGTAAGCTTTTGGAGTTTTCTTGTCTTCAAGTAAATTATCTAATTCATCCTCAGTAACACATTCTGCAACTCCTCTCATTACAAGTGATTTGCGGTTCGACATATTTATGCCAAACAAGCCATTAATTAACTGCTTTGGTTTCAGTATGGCTATCAAAAAAGTATTTAAACGTGGTTAGACATGTGTTTCTGAGTATTATGTCAGAATCAAATCCGGAAGTACTTAAAGCAGTCCGCCTTCTTGTCGGCGATATTGTAAATAAAGAGAGATATGTTATGCTGCCTGCGGAGCCAGGTGAGGGCGATCCTGTTCTTGGTAAATTTAGAACAGTAAGTGATGCTAATAGATTTGCAAGTCGCAGTGAAATTACAGAGTTTTCACTATGGACGAGGCTTAAAGTTGTTGGTGGAGGAGCATTAAAAGAGGATTTTAAAGATTCTGAGGATGAAGAGGAAATCGATGATGATTTAGGTGATTTGCTAGATGATGACTCTGATTTACCAGATCTAGAAGAAGATGCTGATCTAGACGAACTTCTATGAGCAACAATATATCAATACATCAAACATCAGATAAGGATTTTAAGGGCTCGACCTTTATTTGCGGTTTACCTGGGGTAGGCTTAGTTGGCAATATCGTAGCAAACTTTCTAGTTAATAATCTTAAATTGAAGCAAATAGGAATCATAGATGGTACAATATTCCCATCAATATCTGTAGTTAAGGATGGTATTCCTAATCATCCTATGCGACTTTACGCAGGTGAGCAGATTTGCAACGACGGTAAGTGTAATCAAATAGTCATTTGCGTTAGTGATTTTGTTCCTCCTGCCTCTGCGACAAAAGAGTTGGCCAACTGCATTTTTGATTGGGCCAAGGAAAGAGGATGTACGAGTTTTATAGTTGGTGAAGGATTTTCAGTTTCCCCCAAAAAAGAGCACGAAGATTGTATAGTTTACGGAGTAAGTTCTACAGAAGCCTCAAAAGATTGGATAAGCAATGCTCAAGTAACTCCTTTTGAATTTGGGACTATTGGAGGTTTTACTGGAGTTATGTTGAATCAGGGCAGATTA
>MDSZ01006865.1_pt1 | contig 10701 bp, 12 predicted proteins | sample 811201 | NCBI WGS metagenome assembly MDSZ01 (sample SAMN05326647, study PRJNA326480) | marine metagenome | isolation source: seawater | place: Indian Ocean: North | collected 2010
ATTTTAATTGGGACTTATAAAGTTCGAAATTCTCCTCTAAAGTTTTTATTTTTTTGTTTAAGTCATCTAAATCACTAAATGTGAAACAATCCTCATACTTCCCAAAAGTTTGTTTTGAGTCAGATTGTCTTAGTTGAAGCAAATATCCCCCGCTTTCAATAATTTCAATAGACCTAGGATAAAGACTTAATGAGCCTGAAATTGAACCAAGATCCAAACATATATTTCCACTGTATAAGTCTTGAATTGTTTTTTTTTTTTCAATATTTGCGTAAGCTTCTTTAAAATAATCTTTCCAATCAGTGCCATAAAGTTGAAAATTATTTTTAAAATTATTAAAAATATTTTTTACAATTAACATTCTTAGGTTTATTTTAAAATCTCTATAAATAACAAATTTTTCGTGATCATCGTAAACAGAATTAAATGAATTTACCCAAAATTGATTATTGTCTATCAAAGTAAGATTTTTAACAATTTTTTCTTCATGCTTTTCCCAATGTTTGGACGAGATTTCTGGTTTTTTTATTTTGAAACTTGAAATATAAATAATTTTTTTGTTTCTAATAAATTTAGTTTCTTTTTTTATAATAGGATATAGTTGAAAGACATTATCGTTTGAATTAATGATATTTCTCATATTTACGTAATTATTATTACTATCTCTAAATCTTTTAGGAATCTTATAAGTTGTTCCAGTCAACCAAAAATTAAAGCCATTTTTTTTATCCACGAGCGGTGTTGAATCTATAGATATTGTTTTAAATATTTTTAGTTTACTGAACATTAATCCAAAATAATAAAATATAAACGAAAAACTTATTATTAAATATTTTCCAAAAAAATTTATTTTACTAAAATTATTGAGGTTTCTTTTTCTGTAACTAGATTTACACAGTAATATAACTAATTTCATAAAATTCTAAAAAATTAAATTTTATTTTTTTTTATAGCTGAATAAAAATTTTTTTTGGTTACAACGTACGTGCCAAATTTTTCAACCGCTATACCTGAAATATTATTAGATAAGTTTGTAGCCATTTTAAGATTTTTTGTTAAACATAACATAACTGCTAATGAGGATATAAAATTATCACCCGCACCTGTCACATCAATATTTTTTCTTCTTTTATGTCTAAAATGATAAAAATTATTTTTCTCGTCTAAAAGTGTCGAACCATCGCCTCCGAGTGTAATGATAATATTTTTTATTTTATAATTTTTTTTAAATAGTAGAGAGCATTTCTTGAGAGATTTGTCGTTTCTTTTAAGATTTTTATAAATTGATTTTGCCTCGAAAAAGTTTGGTTTTATACAATAACTTTTTTTGTAAATATTAAAATCTTTTGCATTTTTTCTAGTATCCAATAGCATAGGAATTTGAAGCTTGTTTGCATTTATTATTACAAATTTCAAAATTTCACTTGAGCAAAAACCTTTTCCATAGTCTGAAACTATAATCACATTGCTTGATTTCATTTTAGTTAAAATCATTTTTTTTAACTTGATTTTTTTTTTTTTTGAAATTGAGAATGGGGATTCGCTATCTAATCTTAATAACGCTTTTTGATCAGAAAAAATTCTTACTTTGTTCGTTGTTACTGATTTTTTATCCGTAACAATATAACTTTTTACTTTATTTTTCTTAATTTGATATTTTAACTCATGTGCACTTTGCTCATTTCCAAGTCCACCAATCAAGAATGATTTCCCGCCAATTTTATTAACGCAAAGAGCTACAAGAGCTGCAGCACCAGCTGTAGAGTATTCTTTTTGTTTTTTTATAAGTGGAATAGGTCCTTCTGGTGACTTACCTAAATGTTTACCTAAAATAAATGTATCTAACATAATATCTCCTATGACTAAAACATTTGGTTTTTTTTTATTTTTAAATGTTTTCTTAAAATTCATTTTAAGGGTTTAAGTTATTCTTTATTTTTTTCAAAACAAATTCACTATTAATATTTTGTTTTACATTTTCTTGATGTTCATCACATATTAAATCATAGCATGGATGACACCTAATTTTATTATTATTATGAATAATAATATTATTGCTATATTTGAAAGACTGAATTGGTAAAAATCCTGTGTGTATTAAAAAGGTTTTTTTATTAAAACAAGAGGCTAAATGGTTAAAAAAACCCTCATAACAAACTATAAAATCACACTTGCTGATTAAAAATGCTAATTCTCTCAGAGGTAAATCAAAAAAAAAATTACAATTTTTAAGTTTTGGCTCCTCAGATTTTCCTATTTGAATCCAATTTATATTATTAAAGTAATTAATAATATCTTGCATGCCTTCTCGTTTCCATTCTTTATTTTTAGTGAAACTTTGTTTTGATTGAGAATGAATTAAAGAGTATTTTTCTGGAAGAGCCATTTTAGCACTAAAATATTTTTTTTCTTTTTCAGTTAAAAATAACTCATTCTTTAAATCATTATAATCAAGATCTAATGAGAAGTGTTCAGACATGGCCTGTGCAATATGAATATTTTTTTTGTGATAATACAGAAAGTGCTTATTAGATTTATTTGAATGTATACTATTAAAATTCATTATCATTTTTCCTGTCATACTATTAAGTAGAAATGACACAATCGTGCCATGAGTTGACTTGATTAATATTTTTATTCTAGGGTTATTTTTGTAAAATTGATCGAAATTTGTGAATAAAATGATATTCTTTTTTTTTTTTATATTAATTTCTCTCAAAACGCTGCTCATGTAAACTTGGTCACCTAAAGAATTACCAAATCTAAAAATTACAACTGTATTGAATAATTTGAGCATGATGTAAAAAAGTGGCTTAAGAGAATAATTAAGAATCAAGACAACAATTTTTTTTATCATTTTTTATTTATTTTTTTTATTAATGAAGAAGTGCTTATGCCTCGCAACTTTTTTAAAATTATTACTTTACCACCATATTTTTTTATAAACTTATATCCAGAAACATTTCTTTTTGTATAGTCTGAGCCTTTAAATATGTAATCTGGTTTTATATTTCTTATCATTTTCAATGGTGTTGAATGATTGAATGACAAAACCATATTAACTTCTTTTAGGTTAATTAGTTTTTTTTTTCTAACACTTAATTTTTCGTAAGGTCTGTATTTACCTTTTAGTTTTTTGATAGAATTATCTGAATTAATAAGTAAAATTAACTTATCAGTTTTTTTTTTAGCTTGTTTGATAAGATACTTGTGACCTTTATGCAGATAATCAAAACATCCATTACAAACTCCAATGCTAAAACCTTTGTTTCTCCACTTTTTAATTAAATTAAAATCTTGCTTGCTCAAATTTTAGCCTTAAGTTTAATTTTTCTCTTTAAATCCTTGTGCCAATTTGAATTAAAATTAAGACTTTTGTCATCAATCATTAAATCAAAACTTGGTTTTCCAAAAATTAATTTGTGATATTTGATGCCCCATCTTTTTAATTGTTTTTTTGTAAATCTATAACCTTCTTTTTTTGCCTTAACAATATTATCAGAGTTTCTACCCATATATCTTGCGGTGAATATTAAAATCTTAAATTTTTTTCTATACAGAGAGTTTATCATCTTTATATTTTTTTTGATTGGTACAGATTTATTGTATAAATTTTTTTTTGTTTTACAGATCACTCCATCAATATCAAAACATATTTTTTTCATTTCATCCCCAAACCTTTTTTCTTATTTTTTTTAATTTAGCTTTATTACTTATAATATGTTTTATCTGAGGCAAAATTTTTTTTTTCAAATCTATGGAAAAAACAATTTTTTCATCAAAAAATTCTTTAAGTGAATATTTATTTTTTATAGAAATTGGGAAAACAGAAAAATAAGAAGCACTTAGTAAGGCAGTGGAATTTGACCCTATAACTGCATGAAACTTTTTTTTATTTACTAAATTTTCAAAAGAAATTTTGTCGTAAATTTTTATTTTATTATTTTCACAATATTTTGAAATTTTTTCGTCAAGGATTTGATTTTGTCTAGGTTTAAAACAAATAGAATATTTCTTTGATTTTTTAAATTCTTCACTTAATTTAAAAAACAATATATTGGGAATATTTTTTTCTTGTAAAAAAATTACATTTTTAGTTTTTGAATTATTTTTTTTTATCTTTACATTTTTAAATTTATCAAATATTTCAATATTTTGTTTTTTATACTTTGAATTAACTTTTAGTAATTTTATTTTGAAATAATTGCTCCATACAAAATATTTATCAAATGTATGTGAAAATAAAAATCTTTGGGACTTTATATTTTTAGAAAATCTAGCGTGCATATATCCTGTTGTTTTGATTTGAAGTTTTTTGCAAATAGGAATAAAAATATTCAAATATCTATAATCATCTAACGAAGTGAATGCTTTAATCTTATAAATTCTTAATATAAATTCTAATAAAAAAACATTTTTTAATTTTAATTTATTTGAAAAATACTCAAGACAATTAATAAAGACCAAATTTTTAAATTTGAAATATGAGATAATTGATAATTTTATATTATGTGATCTAACAAAATTTAAACTTTTTTTAATATTTAACTTGGGCGAATATGAGCTCGATCTCGGATCAATGAGTGTCTTGTGATTGTTGATAATAAAATATTGTGCATATAATTTTTTAATAAATAGACCTTTTATAATCGTCAATATACTTAGGAATAATAAAAAAAAATTAATTAAAAAATTTGATTTCATTTATGTTAGAATTCTGATTTTTTGATGAATTTCATATATACATATAGCAAATAAATTGTATTAAAATGGCAATTTTATGAAAATTTTAATTCAAACAAACGAAATGCAGGAAATTGCTTCTAAAGTATCTGCAGCTTCATTTAGAAAATTTGGTTTTGAAGAAGATAAAATATTTTTTTTAGACTTCAAAAAGAATGATTTAATTCAATCGTACTTAGGGAAAAAATATTTAAGAAACGGTAAATTAAAAACTTTCAAAGATGACCTACAATCATTCACACTTTTAAGATTTTTAGGCCCAGAGTTTTTAAATTATAATGGTAAAGCTCTTATAATTGACCCAGATGTTTTTGCTATTAAAGATCCATCAAATATATATAAATTTCTTAACGATGGAACAGCGATAGCTTGTTCTTTTTACAATAAAATGCCAAGATCTGAAGTGATGTTAGTGGATTGCAGTCAGATCAGGTGGAATTTTAAAAAAATATTATCTGATCTTTTTTCATTAAAAGTAGACTACAAGGACTTAATGGATCTTTCTTTTGATAAATCTTTGAAAATAAAAGAGTTAAGTAAATCCTATAACTCTCACGATATAATTAATCATGATACTATTTTACTTCACACAACTAACAGAATTACTCAGCCCTGGAAGGAGGGTCTTAACATAGATTTTGAACGACATACTTCACAGAAATATAAATTTAAACAGTTTATAAAAAAAATAATTGGCCTTAAATATAACAAAAAGATATTTGAGGATAAATATCAAAGGCATCCTGAACAAGATGTTATAGATAAATTTAAAGAGTTGTTTTATTTTGCTAAGGAAAATAATTTTATAAATGAAGGAGACATAAATATCTCAATAAAAAATAATTTTTTTTCGAAAAAATTTTTGGAGAAATAAATGAAAATCAATAAAGAAAATGCTCGAGATAGAAAATTTATTGATACTTATATAAATAAAATTATTAAAGAAATCTCATTTGATGAAAATATAATAAAAAAGATTCTTTCTATTAAAAGACTACTACTTGACTGCAAAAAAAAAAATAAAAAAGTTATAATTTTTGGGAATGGTGGAAGTTCAGCTATTGCGAGTCATTTTAGTGTTGATCTTACAAAAAACTCAGGGATTAAGTGTGTAAATTTTAATGAGTACGATTTGATTACATGCTTTTCAAATGACTTTGGTTATGAGAATTGGATTTTCAAAGCTGTTGAATATTATGGAGATGAAGGCGATCTTTTAGTACTAATATCTTCAAGTGGTATGTCCAAAAATATAATAAACGGATGTAAAATTGCTAGAAAAAAAAGGATGAAGGTTGTAACTTTATCAGGTTTTCAAAAGACAAATCTCCTTAACAAAAAAGGTGATATAAATATTTGGATAAACTCAAAAGTTTATAATATTGTCGAAAATATACATCAAATAATTCTTTTATTGCTTAATGATTTAACAAGTCTCAAAACAAATCAAATAAAGTAATTTAGAATTAATGTTGATATCAAAAAAAAATAAATTCATTTTTGTTCATATTGATAAGAATGGTGGAACTTCTATCAGAAATTCATTAAACAAATATCATGATAGGAAAATATTTTTTTTAGTTTCAAACAAAATTGACAAAGTTTTTAGGATCAAAATTTTTAACAAAAATTATTTATTTGGAAGATATATCTTAAATTTTTTAAACAAGTTTCTTAAAATAGAAAACAATTTTTTAAGTTATCACCATCAATTAAAATTATTAAATAAAAATCAAATAAAAAATTATTACAAATTCTGTGTTATAAGAAATCCAATTGATAGATTTTATTCTTTATACTATCATAATTTATCACACAAACATAGCTCGGGATTCATTCATGCTAAAAAAGGTATTTCAAATTTTTTAAACGAGTTTGTAATAAAAAAAAAAATTTATAGTCAATCGGATTATATTACTGATAATGGTGAAATTTTAGTAGATGATTTTATATTGTTTGATAGATTAAATAAAGATTATCAAAAAATAACCAAAAAAATCTTAAAAAAGAAAATATTTTTAAAACATCTTAATAAAAAAAGAATTAATAATAAACAAATGCTAGATCACAAAGATCTTAAGAAATTAAAGAGATATTTCAAAGAAGATTTAAGAATTTATAAATTACTGATGAATAAGAAAAATGTTATATAACTTAAGACGTTTAATAAATAAAATTGAGAAGAAGTTTAGAATTTCTCTATTTTTTTTGTTTCCTCTAAGAGTTATCTTAATAATATTGGAAAAAATTCTTCTAAGGAAAAGTAATGATATCCCTTACATTGCAAATTATAAACTTAATCAACATAAATTAAAAAAAGGGGAGCTAAACATAATTTCAGCTGGGGTAGGATTAGATATAAGCTTTGAGGAAAAAATTATTCAAAACTTTACAGTTAAAACAATAATATTAGTGGATCCTGGAGAGGACTCAAAAAATTTTGTTTCATCAAAAGAAAAAATTCTATTTGAAAAAGCTGCCTTGTTTACAGAAGAAAAAAAAATGAAAATTTACAAAAAAACAGGCAATAAAAACCTATCACTTGATAATCTTTTCAATAGTGACGAATATGAATGGGTTAATACAATAACTATAAACCAGATTATGGAAAAATATAATATTAATAAACTTGATATAATGAAACTAGATGTTGAAGGAGTAGCTGACAAAGTAATTATCGATTGTTTAGAAAAAAATATATTTCCTGACCAAATATGCTTTGAACTTGAGCGACCATTAAAAATTTTAAAACAAATTGACTATTTTAAAAGATTTATTAAAACACTATTTTTGCTAAAAAAATTTGACTATATTTTGTACAATTGTTCCAATCTAAAATTAGGATTAAGATCTGAAATTCTAGCTATAAAAAATGAAATTAGATAGACTTAATATTTTACAAAACTTCAAAATAGAAAATTATTCGGATTATCCTTATCCTTTTTTTGAAATAGAAAATGCTTTACCAGAAGAGGTATATACAGCTTTAAAAAATGATTATTCAATATTTGATAAATACTTTTCGCAGCACAAAAATTTTAATAGCAATAATAAAAGAGTTCAAATTAATAGTGAAACAATATTAAAAAATGAAAAAGATTTTAAAAAAAGTATTTGGTATGATTTTATTAAATACCATAATTCAATAGAGTTTTTTGAACAATTAATTAATATTTTTGATAAAGATCTTGTAAAAATTTATCCATCTGTAAAAAAAATATTTAATGAAAAAAAAAATAATAAATTTTTTCTATCTTATAGATCAGTAAATAATAATGATAACTATGAATTTGTCTCTGATTGTCAACCAGGTATTAATACACCCACAATTAAAAAAAGCTCTGTAAGAGGACCTCATGTTGATAATCCTGTAGAGTTATTTGGTGGTCTTTTTTATCTACGTGATAAAAATGACAAATCAACTGGAGGTGATTTAATAATATATGAAAAATCTGATAAAATTATTTTTCATAAAAAAGCTGAAGTTCAAAACGTAAAAGCTTTGAAACAATTTAAAAAGATTAAATATAAAGAAAATAATTGCATTTTCTTTTTAAACACTAAAGATAGTATTCATTCAGTTAGTGAGAGATCTATTACGAATAATCAAAGAAATCTTACAAATTTAATTTTTGAAAGATATAAAAATTCGAACTCCTTTTTTTCTCTGAATAGAGAAAAAAATTTCTTTAAAAAATTATTCAATATAATGAGTCTCTAATGTTAGAAAAAATTAATAAAATTATTTACTTAAATAATCTAAAAAGAAGTATTAATAAAAATAAAATAAATAATCTTTATAAAGAATATTTTTTCTTAAGTAATACTCCTTATTCAAAACTTTCAAAAAAAGCTAAAAAACATTTTAATAAGTTCGGCATAGAAAATAAGGATATTTCTGTTTTAAAATATACTAATTACTCACAACAATTAGCAAGAGCTTTAAAAAATTACATAAGTATAAATAAAATATTTAAGGATTACGAGGATATTCTGGATCTGGGGTGTGGGGTTGGCTATTTTTTATATGTAAATAAATTTTTTAAAAAAAAAATAACTGGTATTGATTGGCTAAAAGCTAACGCTTATTACGGACGTGATTCAATTAATTTCATAAAAAAATATAATAAGATACTTAATATCAAGCCAATAAATTATAAAATTGTAAAAAATTTTAGACCAAATATTAAAAAAAAAATTTGATCTAATCACAGCTTTTTCAGCTAATTTTGATGGTGATTATAGGAATAGGTATAAATTCGTACCTTGGAATTTTGATAATTATAAAAGTTTTTTTGATAAAATTGAAAAATATTTAGCTCCTAATGGAAAATTTTTGATCAAATTTAATGAAAAATGGGAATATAAAAAAGGATTTTACATTAATAAAAAATTTGAGAAATTTTTAATTAAAAAAAAATTGTGGTATGGAAAAGGTATTGTTACTAACCTTAAAGTAAATAAAGAAATACTAGGATTATTTCACTGATTAAGAGATTTATATTTTTCAACACCCTCATTTAAATCACCATTAAAAATTAATTTTCCATTTTCAAGAATTACAATCTTATTACAAAGTTCAACAATATTTTCTATTTGGTGACTAACGAATATAAGAGATGAGTTTTTCCGATTTATCTTAGATTTAATTTTATTTATTGTTTTTTCTCTAAAGAATTGATCTACGGTTGCTAACATTTCATCAAAAATATAAATATTACCATCTAGATGTGATAAAATAGAAAATGCTAATTTAATTGTCATTCCATCTGAATATCTCTTAAGAGGCGTGTCTATAAAGCTTCTACATTCAGAAAACTCAATAATTTCATCAAGATTAGTTTCTATATCTTTCTTACGCATGCCATGTAATACTCCAGATAAATAGATATTTTCTTTACCTGTTAGCTCTGGATGAAAACCAACTCTTCCTTGAAGAATACTGCACACTTTTCCGTTTATTAATATTTCGCCCTTTGTTGGTATGGTGATATCAGAAATCATCCTTAACAATGTTGACTTTCCTGAACCATTGTGCCCTAGTAAACCAATTCTATCACCTGTTTTAATTTCTAAACTTATATCATCTATAGCTTTAATTTTTTTTAACTCACTATTTTTAGATGAAATTTTACTCATGAGGCCCAAAAATTTATTTTTTCCAAGATAATATTCTTTTTCTAAATTTGAGATTTTGATTGCTAATGGATTATTACTATTAAAATTCATATTAAATCTACCATCATTTTATCTTTATTTAAAAAAAGTTTTATTGAAAATACAAATAAAGCAAATGAAATTATAATTTGTGAAATAATTTGATTTAACGTTATTCCAAAATCAGAACCAAACCAGGCCCATCTGAATGTTTCTGCTATTAATGTGAGTGGATTAATGTAAAGAATATAACTAAAATATCCATTCAAGTTTTCTGATGAATAAAGCACACAACTTATGATCATTAGAATTTGAATTATAATACTATTAGCATAAACAATATCTCTGTATCTAATACTCAAACTTGCAACTGTTAGTGCATAAGACAAAGATAAAAATATACAGTATAAAATTAAAGGAAATATTATAAAAAATCTTATTGATATAGAGATTGTAAAATCAGTCTTTAAGATAAAAATAATATTAAATACCACAAAAATTGAAAATGAGACTAAAAAAACTATAAAATTATATATTATTGGACTTATTATAAATATTGTCCTTGGTATAGATATTTGTTGAATAAGTTTTATGTTATTAATAATACCCTGTGATCCTCTTAAAGCACCATTAGAAAATAAACTCCAAAATATAAATCCTGATAAATAAAATAAATAATTTGGAATCTCGCCAGAAAAATTTACATTTGCTACGTTAGTTAATAAAAAATTAAAAATCAATGCCTGAATAAAGGGTATTAAAAAAAGGTATCCTGGCCCAACTAACGATTGGGCAAAATTG
>MDSZ01133450.1_pt1 | contig 10700 bp, 9 predicted proteins | sample 811201 | NCBI WGS metagenome assembly MDSZ01 (sample SAMN05326647, study PRJNA326480) | marine metagenome | isolation source: seawater | place: Indian Ocean: North | collected 2010
CCTCCCGCAAGGAGACCAACACGAGCCCGCCCCTGCCTGCCCCGCAGACGCTGAAGCTGCCGCGGCTGATCGTCGGCGCGCGGCTTTGCCTGCAGGACAGCCCGCTGCACTGGGTGGCGCTGCCGACCGACCGTGCGGCCTATGAGCGGCTGAGCCAGTTGCTTACCCTTGGCAAGCGGCGTGCGGAAAAGGGCGAATGCCACCTGAACTTTGCCGACCTGATGAACGCCTGCAAGGGCATGATCCTGATTGCCCTGCCGCAGCCGGAGATGGCGCGCGAGACGATTTGTGAGACGGCTAAGGATCATATTCGCCGCCTGCGCCAGGAAGCGCCGGGACATGTGTTTCTGGGCGCGGCGCCCCGCTATGACGGCACCGACCAGGCCTGGTTCCGCACCTGCGCCCGCGCGGCGCATTCGCTTGCCGCGCCGATGGTCGCCGTCGGCGATGTGATGATGCACCATGCCGGCCGGCGCCGGCTGGCCGATGTGCTGACGTGCCTGCGCGAAGGCTGCACCATCGACGACATCGGCACACGGGCCCTGCCCAATGGCGAACGCCGCCTGAAGGCGCCGGAGGATATGGCAAGGCTGTTCCGCCACCATCCGGCAGCCCTGCGCCGGACGCTTGAGATCGCCACCCGCTGCAGCTTCGATCTTTCCGAACTTTCCTACCAATATCCGGACGAGATCACGGGCAACGAACCGCCCCAGGAGCGGCTGGAACGGCTGACCTACGAGGGGCTGGAGAGGCGGTATCCCGCGGGCGTGCCGGACCATGCGCTGGCGCTGGCGGAAAAGGAACTGAAGCTGATCCGCAAACTTGCCTTTGCCGCCTATTTCCTGACCGTGCATGACATCATCCGCTTTGCCCGCAGCAAGAACATCCTGTGCCAGGGGCGCGGCTCGGCGGCCAATTCCATCATCTGCTATGCGCTCGGCATCACCGATGTGGGGCCGGAAACCATCACCATGGTGTCGGAGCGCTTCATCTCCGAGCACCGGGGCGAGCCGCCGGACATCGACGTCGATTTCGAGCATGAGCGCCGCGAGGAGGTGATCCAGTATGTCTATGAAAAATACGGCCGCCACCGCGCCGGGCTCTGCGCCACGGTGATCCACTTCCGCACCCGCGCGGCGATCCGCGAGGTCGGCAAGGTGATGGGCCTGAATGCGGATGTCACCGCCGCGCTGGCCGGGCAGATCTGGGGCAGTTCCAGCAAGGGGCCGGAAGAAACGCGGATGAAGGAGATCGGGCTCGATCTCGACAATCCGCGCGTCCGCCAGACCATCGAGCTGATCCGCGAAATCATCGGCTTTCCGCGTCATCTCAGCCAGCATGTCGGCGGCTTCGTGATCACGCAGGGGCGGCTCGACGCGCTCTGCCCGATCGAGAACGCGGCCATGGAAAACCGCACGGTGATCGAATGGGACAAGGACGATATCGACGCGCTCGGCATCCTGAAGGTGGATCTGCTCAGCCTCGGCATGCTGACCTGCATCCGCAAGTGCTTCGAGCTGATCGACACCCACCATGGCCAGGAACTGACCCTCGGCACCGTGCCCCAGGCCGACAGGAAAACCTATGACATGCTGTGCGTGGCCGATGCCATCGGCGTCTTTCAGGTGGAAAGCCGGGCGCAGATGAACTTCCTGCCGCGCATGCGCCCGCGCCAGTTCTACGACCTCGTCATCGAGGTGGCGATCGTGCGCCCCGGCCCGATCCAGGGCGGCATGGTGCACCCTTACATCAACCGCCGCCAGGGCCGGGAGAAGGTCACCTTCCCCTCAAAGGCGCTGGAGGAGGTGCTGGGCAAGACGCTTGGCGTGCCGCTGTTCCAGGAACAGGCGATGCAGATTGCCGTGGTCGCCGCCGGGTTCACGCCGTCGGAAGCCGACAAGCTGCGCCGCTCCATGGCCACCTTCCGGCGCATGGGCACCATCGGGCAGCTGAAGGACAAGTTCATCTCCGGCATGCTGGAGCGCGGCTACGAGCTGGAATTCGCGCAGAACTGCTTCGGCCAGATCGAGGGGTTCGGCGAATACGGCTTTCCGGAAAGCCATGCGGCCGCCTTTGCCATGCTGGCCTATGTCTCGGCCTATCTGAAATGCCACTTCCCGGCCGAGTTCGCCTGCGCGCTGCTGAATGCCCAGCCGATGGGCTTTTATGCCCCGGCGCAGATCGTGCGCGATGCCCGCGAGCACCAGGTGGAGGTGCGCCCCGTGTGCGTCAACACCAGCCTGTGGGACAACACCCTGGAACGGCGCAGCGACGGCGCGCTGGCGCTGCGCCTGGGGTTCCGCCAGATCAAGGGCCTGCGCGAGGAGGACGCGGCCTGGATCGTCGCGGCCCGCGGCAACGGCTATCCGGATACGGAAACCCTGTGGCTGCGCACCGGCGTCATGCCGGCCACGCTGGAGCGGCTGGCCGAAGCCGATGCCTTTGCCGGCATGGGGCTCAGCCGCCGGGCGGCGCTCTGGCAGGTGAAGACCATCCGCAGCCCCAAGCCGCTGCCGCTCTTCAACGACCCCATCGACGGCGAGGCGATCTTCGAGCCGGATGTCCTCCTGCCCACCATGCATCTGGGGCAGGAAGTGGTGGAGGATTACCTGTCCACCCGGTTGACCTTGCGCGCCCACCCGATGGAACTGCTGCGCCCGCATATCGCGCATCTGACCCCGCATGACCGGCTGGCGGCGCTGACCCCGCGCGAGGCGCGCCGCGTTTCCGTCTGCGGGCTGGTGATCACCCGCCAGCGCCCGGGCACGGCCTCGGGCGTGATCTTCCTGACGCTGGAGGACGAGACCGGCGTTTCCAACGTGGTCGTCTGGCCGAAGATGTACGAAAAATTCCGGCCCGCCGTTCTCGGCGGACGGCTCCTCAAGGTCACCGGGCGGCTGGAGCGCGAAGGCATGGTCGTTCACCTGATCGCCGACCACATTGAGGACCGCTCCCGCGACCTGTCGCTTCTGGGCCACCCGAACGACGACGTTCTGGGCCAGACGACCACCAAGACCGACGACGTGCCGGTGCATCTGAAATCAGACGCACAACGCACCCGTGCCATGCACCCGCGCGAACAGGCCAAGCGCCTGTTCCCGAGCCGGGATTTTCATTGAGGGGTGGTGTCTGGGATGGGGGTGGGGAGTGGAAGTTCGTTAAAATTGCATCGCCAATAGATCATTCCCTAGCTGTTTTGATGCTTGGATCATCTCAACCGCGCAGCTATTGTTTTGTTGGTTTCCGAGGAACTTTCATTCAAATGATTAGCCAAACTGCCCAAACCGTAGTTCTGCTCAGTGGCGGCATAGATAGCGCAGTCTGTGTAAATTTGCTCAAGAACAGAGGGCATAATGTCCGTGGTCTGTTCGTCGACTATGGGCAAGCTGCCAGCGCAAAAGAAGCCGAAACTTCAAGGGCGATTGCAGACTACTACGACATAGATCTGCAAACTATTAGTCTATCAGCAGGCAGGAATTTTTGCGATGGCGAGGTAGTCGGGCGCAACGCATTTCTTGTATTTGCGGCGCTCATGTCGTCAGGAATCACCGCCGGTCGGTTGGTTCTGGGTATCCATCAAGGAACAGACTACTTCGATTGCACGCCAGCGTTCGCAAATTCGATTGATGTGCTGCTCTCCGAGCATAGTGATGGTGCTATTCGCCTCGTTACTCCGCTACTTCAATGGAACAAGTCGGATATCTTTGAGTATTGCCGTCGAGAAGGTATACCTGTTAGGAAAACCTATAGCTGTGAGCGCGGCACGATGCCAACTTGTGGAATATGCCGCTCATGCTTGGATAGGTTAGACATTGATGCTGGCAAAGAAACGCTCGGTTAAGATTGACGGACAGGAAGTGGAGAGAACTCCACTCTTGGTGCCTTCGTTTTCAAGCAAGGGCTTTCCAGATGTCAACAAGATCATTCGCGCGACAAGTGAGGTATTAGACGGTCCCGCCTTGGTTAGCGCGTACGATCTGCACTATGAAAAAATCGAACCTCCGTTTGAGTTTGCCACTCTCTTGTTCTTAGACAGCGGAGGGTACGAAGCTGGCAAAGACGTTGAATTGTCGGATGTTGGAGACCGCGACCATGAGCCCAAGGAGTGGACCATGGACATGCATGGCAGAACAATTGCCAATTGGCGTCCAGAGGTTCCCACAGTACTCGTAGGTTATGATCACCCAAAACATCGTTGCAGCTTTCAGAAACAAGTTGAAAGAACAGTTGGAATGAGTTGGGACCATGGAGAATTCGCGCGCGCGATACTTCTGAAGCCCGAAACTGAAGACCAAGACTATCTTCAGCTTGATGCGATATTGAATGGAGCGCACCTTCTTTCACAATTTCAGGTCGTTGGAATTACTGAGAAGGAAATTGGAAACAACATACTCGATCGAATGGTCAACATTGCCCGCCTTCGAAATCGAATGAACGAGATTGGACTTGCAGATACTCCCATTCACGTTTTCGGAAGTTTGGATACAATCTCAACCCCTCTCTACTTTGTTTCTGGTGCCGACATTTTTGATGGACTGACCTGGCTTCGGTACGCTTATCGAGATGGGTTAACGATATACCGGCACAACTTCGCAGCTCTCGACCTAAGCTTGGGCACAAAAACTCATCTCGTTGATGGTCAGTGCTGGTTCAAAAACTACTACTACATCCAATCCCTTCAGGACGAAATGAGAAGGTATTTATTGGATGGAGACTTTGGCTGCTTCAGGCATAATTCTCAATTGTTCCGAACTGCATATGAAAGTATGCGAGAAAGGTTGGAAAGCTGATGGGTGGCAGCGGAGGAAACTGGATCAGGACCGATCCAAGTCGACTGGCCAGTCAGGTGAGAAAGTCTGAGAACGACGCCGAGACCGCGGAGTTCAAGACCTCGTTAGCGCAAGAATTTGCAACGCTCTTGTCGGGCTACAATGATCGGAACACCGATCTAGTCCGCGACAGATTGAATGATTGCAAAGAAGCTATCGGAGAAATCGCTGAAGGCAGTATCGATCATATTTTTGGGGGGTCGGTAGCAAAGAATACGTACATCAATGGACTGAGCGACATTGACAGTCTGATTCTATTCGACAAAGCGGAACTAAGAGGGATACCACCAAGCAAAGTCTTGGAGCGCATGACAGACGCAATTAAAGCGCGGGAGAGTGATGCCAAGGTCAGTCACGGAGCCTTAGCGGTTACAGTAGATTTCCCTGATGGCATGTCGATCCAAATGCTTCCAGCCGTGCGTCAGGCTGACGGTAATTTGCGTGTTCCATCCTCGCGGGGCGTCGATGAGTGGTCTTCAATTGATCCGCAAAGATTTCAAGAAGCCCTGACACGACGCAATCAGGAGTGTGGAGGAAAGCTCGTTCCTACCATCAAGCTTGCAAAGGCGATTAACGCTACTCTTCCCGAGGCTCAGAAACTTTCAGGGTATCATATCGAAAGCCTTGCTATTAAAGCATTCAAAAATTACGACGGACCCAAAACAACGATGGACATGCTCCCCAAGTATTTTGAAGATGCTAGGGAATTGGTCAAATCACCCGTGCGTGACAGCACTGGTCAATCCGTGCACGCGGACGGATATCTAGGTGAAGCCGGAAGTGCAAAGCGCCTTGCCGCAAGCCATTTGCTAGGGGCGATTGCAAAGCGGATGCGAAACGCTACTGCCGCGACAAACATTGACCGATGGCGTGCCCTCTTCGGTGTGGATGCTTGATTAGATCGAAAAAGCAAGACTCAAAAATCGGCAAATGGGTGCTGTGTGACCATGAACGAATGCGCCAACAAAGATATTGAAATAGAACTTCGACGAGTTGCAAGGGTCGCCGACATGATGAGCACAGCTCATGCGGGACTTCGTGATCGATACGCCCGCCGTGCCCTCGTCCTCGACCTTTCAATACTGCTGATTTCCGCTTGGTTATTGGCACTGGCATTCATCGATCCACAAATCAATTTGTCGCTGACACCGCCAGGGATTGTACCGAAAGTGTGGGGAGGTTTACTTGCCTGTGGCGTATTTGCTCTATCAATCATCCAGTTGAGAGTTGACTGGAAAGGTGTTGCTTCAGCTCACTCATATTCCTTCATTGGATATTCTGCTATCAAACGTGAGGCAGCTGCATTACTGTCTTCAAAAGATGATTTAGATGAAAAAACATGTAGTTCCTTGTTTTCAAGATACAACTCCGCTGGACTAATCTCAATTCCAGAGCGGGATTTTCTAGGTCAAAAGAAAAGACACCTTACCAAGGTAGAGGTGAGTAAGCATCTCGATGTAAATCCTGGTGCTTCTGTTTTTTTGACAAAAGCTCGTATCATCATGAGAGATAGTTTTAAAGGCGTTGAAAAGAAACTATGAAATCCGCTGCGTCAGAAGCCGTCATCACATATCAAAAGGCGCTCGAATGCCTAGTCTCCTCGGGTGGCACTGATGAAATCGAATGGCAAAGAAGTCGATCATCGAGATCTTTTGGAGAAGAGGAGTTTTTGCGCGAAGTTGCCTGGGTGATCTTAAACAGCGGATTCCGAGAAGAAGTAGTAAGGTCTAAATTCGACTATATAAGTCTTTGCTTTTTCGATTGGTCGTCTGCGCAGGAAATAGTTGAAGCCAGGGACCAATGTATAGCGTCAGCCCTGTTAAGATTTGGTCACTATGGTAAAATCTCTGCAATCGCAGAAGTGGCGCAAACTGTTGAAGATCATGGGTTCTCGAAATTTAGAAGCACAGTCCTGAAGGACCCAATTGGTGAACTCAGGAAACTTCCGCACATTGGCCCAGTCACCGTATGGCACTTGGCGAAAAATCTCGGCTTCAACGTCGCTAAACCAGATCGGCACCTTGTCCGATTGGCGGGCGAGCATGGGTACGATTGTGTTCATTCCTTCTGCCAGGAAATTGCTGAATGCACGGGCGACGAAATATCGGTCATCGACTTGGTACTTTGGCGGTATATGGCCAATCGGAAAATTTTAACCAACAGTCAAAAATTGCACTCAAGCACATAATTTAGACAGACGCTTGCTAATCAATACATTGCGGCACAGTTTACAAACAATGTCGTTCAACAGAGCTCTGGCCCGAAAGCAAGAGACTGCCCTGAAAGTCCTCGCCGCGCCTGGCCAGAAAATCAACACCGGCTGAGCTGCCACTTCCGCCCTTTCAGCGCCCGGGACAATGGCTTAAGAAAAGAACTCTTCAGCTTTTCCAGCGCTTAGAGGGGACACATGGAACAACGCAGATTGGGTGCCAACGGGCCGGAAGTGGGTGCCATCGGCTATGGGGCGATGTCCTTCTCCGACATGTACGGGCCGACGAACGAAACGGAAAGCCACGCCATTTTGAATGCCTGCCGCGATCTGGGGGTCACGCATCTGGATACGGCCAATGTCTACGGCATGGGTAAATCGGAAAGCGCCCTCGGCAGCTATCTGAAAGCCAATCCGGGTGCGCGGGACGAATTCGTGATCGCGACGAAGGCCACGATCACCACCGATGCGGACGGCAACCGCAGCTTCGACAATTCGGCGGAGCACCTTGAAGCCGAGCTGGACAAGTCTCTGCAGCGGCTTGGCGTGGAGTGCGTGGACCTGTTCTACGCCCATCGCCGCGACCCGCGCTTTACCCCGGAAGAAACGGCGGCCAATCTTGGCCGGCTGGTCGAAAAGGGCAAGACCCGCGCCATCGGTCTGTCGGAAATCGCGCCGTCTACCCTGCGCCGCGCCATGAAGGTGTTTCCTGTCGCGGCCGTTCAATCGGAATATTCGCTTTCCACGCGCGCGCCAGACCTCGGGCTGGTGCAGGCCTGCGCCGAGCTTGGTGTTGCCATGGTGGCGTTCTCGCCCGTCGGCCGCTCGCTGCTGACGGACCACCCGATCCCGCGTGAGCGGATCGCCGAGCTGCCGTTCCTCAGCACCAACCCGCGGTTCATGGAGCCGAACCTGACGGAGAACCTGCGCATCATGGAAGGCTTCCGCAAGCTTGCGGCGGAGATGGGCACGACGGCGGCGGGGCTGGCGAATGCCTGGCTGCTGACCCGCGGACCGCATGTGATCCCGATTCCGGGAACGCGCTCCGTGGAGCACCTGCGGGAATGCATCTCGGGCGCGGCGCTGAACCTGACGGCAGCGGATCTGGAGCGTATCGAGGCCGTGCTGCCTGTCGGCTGGGCCCACGGCGACCGCTACTCGGACGTGCAAAGCATCGGGCCGGAGCGCTATTGCTGAGATGAGCAAGCTGTTTGAAGAACTGGACTACGCGCCGACACCGATCGGCGCGATATCCCTGCGCCGCCGGCATATCCTGGCGCTGAAGACCGACGTCTTCGAAATCCTCCTTGGCGAGGAACACCTGATGTCGAGCCTTTTTACCGCGTCGGAAATCGCGCTGGCGGACAAGGGGCTTGCGGCCCTCGGCGGCGACACGCTGGACGTGCTGGTGGGCGGACTTGGGCTTGGCTATACCGCCCAGGCCGTTCTGGCCCATGAGAGCGTTGCCGACCTTACCGTGGTCGACCTGCTGGCGCCCGTGATCCGCTGGCATGAGGAAGGTCTCGTGCCGATGAAAACCGAGCTTGCCGACAGCCCGCGCTGCCGGCTGGTGCAGGGCGATTTCTTCGCCATGGCAGCCTCGGAAGACGGCTTTGATAGAGACAGGCCCGGCCGCCAGTATGACGCGCTGCTGATCGACATCGACCACACGCCGGAACGGCTGCTGCACGGCGGATCCAAAGGCTTTTACACGCCCGAGGGCCTGCGCGCCATCCAGCGTTTCGTGAAGCCCGGCGGGATCGTCGGGCTGTGGTCTGATGAAGCCCCGGATGAGGCCATCACGGCCTTGCTTGGCCAGGCGTTTGACGCGGCCTGGGCCGAGCCGGTGGTGTTTCCAAATCCCCTGCAGGACGGGCGCGAGGTGACCCAGGCCGTCTATCTGGGGCGCAAGGGGTGAGTTGGCTCAATCAGGCGCGCGGGAAATAGCTTTCCCGCTCGGCATCCATGGCCTTGCGCCAGCGGGCCTTTAGAGAGCCGCGGCTTTCCGGATAGCGTTGATCCAGCGCCTCGGCGAAGGTCATGCGGTCGGTGCGGAAATAGCGGAAGCCCTGGCGCAGCTCGCACCAGGCTGCAAGGATGCGGCCTTCGTCCCGGTAGCCCAGCAACACGGGCCAGACCACGCGCTTACTCTCCTTGCCATCGCCGTCGCGGTACCCCAGCGACACCTTCCTGCCTTCCAGAATGGCCTGCCGCAGCATGGCCGCATCGACCTTGTCCTCTGATGCCGGGCTGACGGGCCGCACGCTCATCGCGGCTGCCGCGATGTGGCGGCGCAAGGGCCCCGGCGTGATGGCCTCTATCTTGGCGATCAGGTTTTCCGCAGCCCTGGCGAGTTCCGGCTCGGCGCGGGTGGAAACCCACAAGGCCCCCAGAACCGCGGCATCGATTTCCTCGGCTGTCAGCATCAGGGGCGGCATGTCGAAGCCCTCTTCCAGAACATAGCCGACACCGGCTTCGCCCCGGATCGGCACGCGCTGCGCCGTCAAGGTGGCGATGTCGCGATAGACCGAGCGCTTGGAAACCTCCAGTTCGTCCGCGATCGCCTGCGCCGACACCGGCCGGCGCACCCGTCGCAGGATCTGGATGATTTCAAACAGTCTGTCCGCGCGCCGCATGGCCCGTCTCCCCGGCACGATGCTGCCAACACGGTGTCAGCAGGGGGCCTTTATAGGACCCGGACACCAGAGTTGAAAAGCGTCCGGAGACCATGACCCGAAACCTGACAAGACACCTTTTGTGGATCCTCGCGATCCTTTTTCTGACCAGCGGAACAGCGCTTCATGCGCAGGAGACAGACATGACAAATTCACAAGCGGCAGCCTTCCAACGACTTGGCGTCTATGTGCTGTCCAGCGACCTGAGCCGTTCACGCGAGTTCTACGAAGGCCTCTTCAGCGCCGCCCCCACGGTGGAGACGGACGACTTCATCGGCTTCGATGTGGCCGGTGGGCTGTTTGCCGTCATTTCAAAACAGACCTTCGCGCCGGACGCCAAGCTCGGCGGCAACACAGTGCCCTATCTGAAGGTCGACGACATTCAGGCCGCGCTGCAGCATGTCGAGACAGTCGCCCCCGATGCGCTGAAGGCCCCCGGCCTGATCAGCGAAGGGCCGATCAGCCTGTTCAAGTTCACCGATCCGGATGGCAACATCCTCGAGTATTATGCGCTCAACATGCCGATCGACGGGCTTTAGAACAGCTATCCGGCAGCCTCGTCCGGCGTGCTCAGAGACGCTGCCCCCTTTGGCGTCAGGGCGTAGATGCCTCTTTCCACCCGCTCGAACCAGCCGTAGTGATCGTCGGCCATCATGCGGGTTGCGGTGGCAACGCCGGTTGCCCTGGCGACATCCGCGCCGCGGCTGGGGCCGTTGGCGGAAAGATGTTCTGCGCAGCGGATCGCGTCCTGCCGGTAGGCCGTCACGAGCGTGGTGCGCGTCGAACCGCCGGTGTTCGGGTCACCGACCCGGCGGGCAAACTCCCGCAGGAGCCGGTCCTTGCGCGCCTTGGACTTGCGCGGGGTGAAAGGCGCCGGGTCCAGGTGCACCTCGACAACGCCATCCGGCAACCTGACCGTGATCACGCCAAGGCCCAGCCTTCGGGCAAGCTGCAGGTTCTTCTTCAGAGACTGGAGGAACTGCCGCC
>MDSZ01194617.1_pt1 | contig 10700 bp, 7 predicted proteins | sample 811201 | NCBI WGS metagenome assembly MDSZ01 (sample SAMN05326647, study PRJNA326480) | marine metagenome | isolation source: seawater | place: Indian Ocean: North | collected 2010
AAAGTAGCTCCTTCTTCATCTTCAAAATAAAATTCAATATCATCTGTATATGGATCAGCTAATTCTGTACAAATCCATGCATATGTATCGACATCAATGTCAATATTTAATGGTTTTAATAATTTAACACGTAATTCATCTGGTGATTCATATGTTCCTTGATTTAGTATTGTATGTACATTACCTTTTCCAAAATTGATAACTAAATTACCACTTAAAAAATGATCCATTACATCAGATACTTGTAAATATGTAGATCTTATATCTGTAAGTTCGGCTGAAACACCTAATACTGGTTTTAAAACGACCTCTGTACGATCCGGCGATACTTCTTTAATTTGTAAAGCTTTTTGACTATTGTTTCCAACTATATCGCGATGAAAATTATAAACTACTTGATATCTACCGGATCTAATTTCAATTAATCGACTAAGTCCAGTTATGTCAATAGCTATATTATTACCATCTGGACCATTTTCTGCATCTTTAATATTAAATGGTACATTATATGCACTAGTCACATGTGCACCATCACCATCTGATGAGTATATATGAGCTTCAATATTTAAATTTTCACCAAATTCAGAAGTACCTGCCGTTTGAATTACATGAGTATTTAATATACCTTTGTCAACTAGCGTTTGTGTCCATTTATTAGCACGTAATTTACCATCGGTAGCTAAAATATTATCTCTATTTGAAAATCTTTCTAATGCCATAAACTTTTATTTTATTATACATTACCCCCAGTTGTTTCTGGAGGTGGAGTTGTCCCTCCTTGATATTCATAAGTATATTTTTCATATCTTATATAATCTGTTTCTTGATCACCAAATGGTAAATATTTATTAATTATTTCTCTTGCATTAAATGGCCATAATATTGAAAATTTATTATTTTGTGATCCATTATATAATGACGATCTCATTGATTCAATAGCATTATATGCATGAGATATATATTTTTCTCCTATTGCATTTATAGTATCATAATGAGGTGTTATTACTAGACCTGCTAATTGTTCTTGATATTCACCTAATTTATCTACATATGTATTATACAATTCTTGATAATGTGTTACATCACCTATAGTATACATACCATTTGGTATTTCAATACCGGCTTCAGTTCCTGTACCTATTCTATCTTCTTGTTCTGGTAAAGATTTCCATTCTTCAATATGTACTAATAAATCTTCTAATTCATTAACCATTGCTTCTTTAAATGCATTATATTGATCAACATCTTCTAAAAATACTGATTCCATTTCTAAATCATATGCAGTTTTAACAAAATCTGTAATTGGTTGATCATTTGCTGCAAATAGTCCTAAAAATCCACCCTCGCCATCATGAAGTTCATCTCCATTTAACCATCCTGCATTTCCTAATGAATCATCAAATTGATTATATGCTGTACTAATTCTCCCGTCTTCATCTCCCCAAGTATATCCCATCTTATAGCTTGAAATGCAACCTCTCCAATAATGATCAGGATCAACATCTATTTTTGGACCTTGATCTCCTGTAAATGGATGTGGAGGAGGTGTAAAGACTGGTGATATAAAATCAATTGAATCAGCTAATAGATCCCAATTCCATGTTCCAAATTCAGAAATTTGATTCCATACATAATATTGATCAACTAGTATACCTCGAGCTCCACCGCCTGGTAAACTGTTATACCAATTTGCATGACCTGATACCAATAAATTATATTTTGCAGAATTGCCGCCAAAATATCTAAATGACTCAAAAAAGTTACGATCTGAATATAGTATCTCACCATGTTTAGTTACTCTCCATGAATTATTTCCATTGTTATCGCTAGTGATAAATAAGTTACATAAATCATTTCTTATTTCTGTTGCTTGAGCAATATGAGAAGCTCCTACTAATGTTCCTGCAACAGTATCATTTATTGCCACTTCCCAAGATGATGCTAAATCTTCTAAATCAGCTGTCATTGTTGCAACTGCAGCATTAAAAGACCATTGTTGATCAGCTTGATCTCCTAATGCATCTAAATCTTCAAGCAATTGATCACGTAATATTCTTGTAGTTCCTGCTGAATAATATTTAACTGATCCAGCCGGTTCATATGGTTGCATATATTCTAAATCAAAAGGTCTTCCTCCATTAGTTGTTTCAAAATATTCATTATACTCATCTTTATCTAAAAAATTGACTTGATAAATATGAGCAAATGCATTCCATATAGCAGATCCTTGACCATCTTCATTTAATAATGTGCATCCACCTTTATCTAATAAATTAATTATCGATTGTTCTAAATCATCATCTAAAACTACACCTAATCCTAAATATTCGTTATGATATCTTAAAACATCTGTATCTATAATTCCTTTCCAATAACCATTTATCATCATTCTTAATGTTGATATATTTGCATAATTTATTTGACCCTCTTCATTCTCTCCTGCATTAAGTACAACTAGTTTACCTTCAAATTGTTCTCTTAATTTTTCATCAGCTGTCTGACCTTTATAAACTAAATTTATATAAGGATTTGTATCATCTTCTGTACTTGTAGAATAATAATCTCCTGGATCTCTAACAAAAGGAGCTTTGGGTCTATATCCTGAATCAAATCTAATTTGTAGTCCCCATTCATTTGATCTATCCTGCAGTTGTCTAGCTAAAAATTCTCCATTCGGATTAGTTGCTATTCCGCCTCCGGAGTAACCACCGCCGGCAACATTACCATCAAAGACTAAATCATATTTTGCTCTATCTTCATCTGTTGCTTCTTGAATATCTGAATATGTTTGTCCGGCTTCAACTAACATTACTTCTAATGTTTTATAATTAGGTATCGGACGTGCTACACTATTTATAATAAAAAATACACAAAATACTTCATCTACATTATTTAAATCGTTTAAGTTTGCTGGTCCATTTTGTAAATATAAATCATGAACATCAGCTAAACTAATGTCACCCGTTGATATAAATAAGTCATTAATTAAAACCGGTTCGGGCGTAACAGGTGGTATTATAGGTTCAATTACAAATGTTTCAAATGTATCATTTAAATTTTCATCTAATTCATCTTCTGTCATGTCCGGTTCAAGTGATACCATATCATATGTCACATATTTACTTTCAGCATCAGTTGAATCACATTGAACATATCCAGAAGCATCTCGCTCTGCCATTGTCAATTGCATTTCCTGAGCCGGTTCTTCTATTGGTTGAGAATCATTAAGTAATTCACCTTTCTTATATGCATCAATATCTGGATATAAATCACGCATCATATCAACTAACATTTGACGTGTATTTTGATCTAGATCAATGTTTTGTTCAGCAGGTGCATTCTCTGTAAATCGATTTGTATTTGTACTATTTCGTGTCATCTTAATTTACTACTTTAAAATAAAAATCATCAAATGTTTGAATATCATCTGTTCTTTCTATTTTTAACATTATTTTATAATATCTTTCTGGCATAAAAGAATCCATTCTTAATTTAAAAAAACTTCCATTAGAATCACCATCTATTATAGACGCTGATGCATGAAATGGTAATATTGTTTCATTTGTTACTGAATCTATTATACTATAAAAACTTGATGTTGGTAGTCGTTCTCCTGTTAAATAAAATGATGATGTTTGAAATGCTTTAGAAGGAAATTCTGGACGAACTCCTATTCTAAATTTAGTTTGTTCTGAAGTTCTGTATTCAGATTTTATATTTTTAATATATGGCACATATGTATCAGCTGATATTTCTGTTAAGCTTGTATAATCAGCTGGTTGAGTTGCGTTATTCCATTGAACTTCTAATTTTGGAACAAATATTGTATGAGATTCTCTACCAAAAAATTTAATAGAGCCTAATACTTCATCTGAAATTTCATCACTGTATGGTCTTTTTACTATAAAACCATTATTAGAAATATAACCAGCTGAATCAGATCCGGTTATCATATTTTTAACTATATCAGTTATATCTACTCTTAAATCTGGAGATTCATTTGAAAATGATTGAGACATTCCATATTCAGATCCAGTTATCCATGCTCCTCCACCTTGAGAATTTGTTGTTCCTATAGAAGTAAATCGGCTATGAGCAGACCCAGTATCCCATCCAGTTCCGATATCATCTGAATCTCTATAATACCATGATGATCCATATCTTTGAATTGGAATGTCAGAATAATTACCATTACCGTTAATCCAAGATTCCGATACAGGAAATACTTCTATTGAATATGAATGTAATAAATCTGATGCATCTGCTGCTTTTATAGAAAGAAAAACAGATGCAGAATCTGCATGATTATTTGTTATTTGAGGAATAACTCCATCCGATATAGATTGTGATAATGTTGTTATTTGTTTACCAAAATCAATTAAAAATCTTGTATTATATTGATTAGCTTGTATAGTACCATTTAATTTAGAACCGGATGCTACTTTTGTTAGCTCTAATATTTGATCAATACCAGTATTTTGTTCTGGATATTTTTCATATAATGTTGTATCTCGTTCTGCGTAAAATATTCTATACATGGCTTATCTTATGGTTTTATTGCTCGTCCGTTTATATCTTTATTTGGATATTTAATTTCAAATATACAAGGATCTAATGATGGATATAATATGTTATTTTTTATAGCCGCATTTATATCATAATAATTTGGCGAATATCCTGACGTCGTATCATTTTTTATTTTAAATTCTAATGTTGGTATACTTTGTACTCCTTCTAATCTATCTAATGTCGATATTAATCCTGATATATCTATCGGTCCATTTATTTGCATTCTATCGTTATGCAATACTTCTTTTAATTTTTCAATACATCTTAAAATTACTTCATTACTATTAAAATTTGGTTTAGGTATTACTTCAAAATCTAATGATAGATTAATTATAAACGCACTTTTAATATTTAATGCATCAGTTAACATTCTATATTGAGAAAGATATGTTCTCAAATTTTCTTTAAGAGCTAAATTTACATCTGAAAATTTACCATTTCCGTCATATCCTAATATATACAAATTTAATGCATATGGATTTTGGAGCGTATCTGATGGATAAAATTTATCAGATGTATTAATTTGTGTATCACCAACTACATATGCTTTTGCAACAGATCCAAATCTAGCTGGCATAGCATAACATCTTGCAATATAATCTTCTCTTGTAATGGCTCTATTTTGTGCTGCAAAATTAGCCATTGCATTTTGTCGAATACTATCTAAATCTTCTAATGATTTAGCACCTATTGCTGGTTCTGGATTTGTTATTGCAACAGATTCTTTTGTTGATGTTAAATCAAGCTGATCTGTTTCATTTAAATATGTTATCGTATCAATTACTGTAATTGTATTAATTCCTACATTTTCAGATACAGATCCACCATATGAATATTCAACAGTCAATGTAGTATTCGAAGGTGCTAATCCATATGTACTAGTATATAAAAAGTTTGATGGATCGACATTTGATGTAGTAGTACGTTTTAAATATTCTAATCCCATTCCAACATTTTTTGGATTTGGAATAATTTCTTCATCCGCATCAGATGAAACTCCTGACCCGAATAATATTTCAGTTTTTCCATCATCTCTCACACGTGTAACAAATCGTCTAGATGTCCTTGTTAATTTTAAAATATAAGGTACTGTTGATCTATATTGAGATAAATCAGGATCATTAAATGGAATGTTTGCAATATCTTCCATTATAGTATCTTGTGCTAAATAATCAACTTGACTCCATGTATTTCCTGCACTATCTGTAATTTTTAAAATATCAATAACGTTTTTTTCTGGTAACACTATTCTATCATATGGTTTAGGCTCTAAAAACGTATACGTGCCACTTTTAACTTCACCAGATACTACATCAACTTGTTTTTTAAGTAAATATCTAGCAACATCACCTGATGCATTAATTTCATATACTGTTACTTCAGGTTCTTGTTGAAAGTCTAATGGTTCTACTGAATGAAACATTGTTCCATTTTCTGATAAAACTTTCATATTACCGTCAATAGTTAAACAATAATTTAAATCTGGCTCTATCATATCTCCAGAACCTTTTGCCGGCACTAACTGAAACACATCTAATTTACATGTAGATGGCGAATTTCTTTTAGCCTTATAACCAAATAATTGAGATAATGCTAGTATATTAGCACTTTCTTGAGCTGAAGTAAGTAAAGATTCTCGATATGAAGCATCTGTATAATAAGATAATACATCTCCGATATATGCTGACATTTCCATGAACATCATGCCAGGAGATGATTCGTTAAAATCATTATATGTATTAGGATAATAATTTTTTGCAAAATTGACTAAATTCTGTCTAAATTGTGCAAAATCTTTATTTAAATATTTAACATCCTTTTTTACTAATGCCATTCTTTATCTCCTTAATATGCAGTACTAACTCCAAATGCAGTACCAGTTCCTATTGTATCGACTTGTACCAAACTAGTACCATTATCAACTTCTGCATCTGATACTTCAAATTGGTTTTCAGATAATAAAACATTAATTACCATATTTGCTCCAATAGTCGTTATTTCAAAATGAAGCCTTATTGATATGCTCTGTCGGTCATCGCTTGATATAACATCAATTTGATCGACCGAAATATATGGTAGCCAAAACTCTATATCTTCTTGTAATACTTCTTGTAATGTCTCTCTTACCATTGGAGTATTATTATCAAACAATACTGATTTAATTCTTGTTCCAAATGTTGGCTGCATATATCTTTCACCTTTATTTGTTAACAATAAATTTTTTAAATTCGATATGGCCTGTTCTTGTGTCGAATATGATTGTGCAAATACCCCTCCACCTGCAAAAGACCCAGATGTATAATCACTTGAGTTTCCATATGCAGCTGATCCTTGAACATCTGAATGATTATTAGATGATTTATTCATAGGTATCATAATGCCTATTGCAACATCCGGACGTTCATTTCTTGGTTGATATTGATATACAGGTCTTGCCATTATACTACTTTCTTACCTTTTTGTTTATCCGTTTCTCTCATCTTTGCCATTACCGCGGAGTAATCTTTTGTCATTGCATTGACAGCTGTTGCAACTTTTTCATTTGACATATTAATAGGTTTGCCATTTATATCATTTGTTGCTAATTGTTGAGGTTGTCTAGACATACCAAATGATTCTGCCATATCTGATTTAAAATTTCCTATACTAGGATAATCTTGTGAAACTATTGGTCCATCACTAGGAATTCCTGAAGTTTCATTTAAAATGTCATTTAACATGTCATTTTTAGTAAAACGTTTTTTCTTTCGTACTGGACGTTTATCAGCTAATTCATGTAAGTTCATGCCATGATTTATAACAGCATTATGATTAACTTGTTGTTCTGCTAAAAGTTCTTTAACAGCAGAACGTACTTCTTCTCGTATAACTTTTCGTAATACCTTTACGAATGATTTAGATTCCATATAGTTCTCCCTTTTTAATAAATATGTAAACGGTAAAATAATGATAGTTTTTCTACTTGTCGACTACGTCCGGATAAGGAGTGTTTTTTGTAGAAGCTCCAGGGTCATGTTCTGCTAGAGATCCTACAGGAACACATTTAACATAACCTCCTATATCTTTTGGATTTGCAACTTTTATTCTACAACCATTACCTTCTCGATCTAATTTATTAATTTCTAATGAAGGTGCTTGTAATAAACTTGCAAGAGATGGCCTTCCTTTAAGTCCAGATGTATTTCCTTCAATTGTTATTATTTGACCAGATTTATTAACTGCTGCAACAATCCCAATATGTGCCATTCGGCCTTTAGATGGTTTATAATATAAAATTGCATATCCTGCAGATGGTATTGCATCTTTTTCTAACCATAAACCATTGTACTTACCCCATTTTTCCCAACTTGGACAACTTGCAGGTCTCCAAGCCTTAACCCTACCTTTCTTTTTGCTAGGAAATCTTACACCAGTATCTGGATGCTTTTTTCCTGCTTTAGCTAACAATGCATCTTTATCATTATAAGTAGAATGTACTGGATGGGCAGCTCCTGCTTCTTTCCACCATGTTGTTACTGCAGAAGCACACCAAGAATAACCTGCACCATGTGCATTACCTTTATAATTTGGAGAATCTGATTTAGCTTGTAGATTATATCCTTGATAAACTTTTTTAGCATTAGTAGGTAAGCCAGCATCTGCTAACATTCGATCAATTCGGCCAGCATCTGTATAACGTGCTCCTTCTTTCTTTCTAGGCATTAATCCATTATTTTCTGGATTTTTTGGATCTTTTTTGCCTCCATAATTTCTACCAAATGATTCTGCAATTCCAACATCTCCATAAGCTATATCCACAATTCGATCTCCTAATGTACCACCTTTCTTGTTTATAGGATTTTGTTTTTCTCGTAGTTCATTGAATTGTACTTCATCAAAATCAACTTCTACAGACATTTCTTCCGCTTCTTCAAAAATAGCTTCATGTTTATTTATTTCATCAGCTGCTACAATAGCTCCATATTCTTCTTCATCATCTTCAATATCATCAAATTCATCTAGATCCGAATCGCCATCAAAATTTTCTTTTAAAGCATCTAATGTTTCTTTATAGGCAGCTAAATCTTCTGCAGATAACTCAAATGATGGCACTACTGGATCTGCAGGAGCTCCTGCTGCAGCAGCCGGTGCACTCCATGGAACAACTACTCCAGTTGTAATATTTGTTGCAAATCCTGTTGCAAACCAATTATGTATTGCAGTGCCTAACACTGACGCGGCTTGTGAATTTGTTAATTCTTGATCTCGATTGCTATCAAATATTCCTTGAAAATTTGGTAATGGAGCTGTAGGCGGTGTTCCTATAAATCCAAATGAAATTTGTCCTGCTGCTAAAGTTACTCCATATTGTGGTAAAGCTAAATTAAGTGCTCTAGTTAAATAACTATCCAAACTATAAGACTCATTAATAAATGTACCTATAAACGTAGCCTTTCCACCCGCAATACCAGTTGATGATGGAACTAATGTAGTTGTATATTGCCAAATAGTTTCTCCAATAACTTCAGCCCATTGTTGAGCGTCTTGTGATTTTGTATTAAATGCAAAGCCTAAGCCATTTATGAGTTGCGCTGCTACTAACATTTTACTGCTTCATTGCTTTCATTCGATTTAAAATATCTGTAAATTTAGCTGCATTTGTTGCAATACCAGTAGGTCCTGATCCAGTTGCAATCGTTTCTTTTGTATTTACTATTTTATCGAGTTCTGTTATTAAATCAAAAACTAATGTAAAAAAATTATTCATATCTGCAGCCCAATTTGGGACAGAAACTTTTACATCAGTGGCAGATACTAATACTATTTCATCTGTCTTTGCATTAAAAATTAATCGATTAGCTCCTATTACAACTTGTGGCTGTTGATATCCACCAGCTACTCCTTCTCCTAAATTACCTTGAGCTACATTAATTCGACCAAGTTTTTGTGTACTAGTTAAATATATAAAACTACTATCATCATTAGGTTCTTCTATTTTATAATGATCATTTATGACATCTCCTGTACTTGCTCCCTTCACATCACATGTTAATGCTATAAATGGTGACCCAACAGCTCCACCAGACCAAAATGGCTTTTCTTTATATGGCTCTAGTTCTGCATGTGTACTACTAAATCTAAGTGCAGAACCAAATCTAGATTGAATTATAGTATCACCTTGATATGGCTGAATCGCAACAACATCTTTTTCTTGAAATGATAATTGTTCAGGTGGTTCACCAGGATTTAGTACTGATATACCATTATCTGTATAATCTACTTCTTGAATTGTAGCATCATGTACGAATGGCATTATGTTAGCATTTACTAAAGAATGAGCGCCTAATGTAAATGGCAAATAATAAAAACGCTCTTTCATATGAGCTTCACCTTCACCATCAATCGCTTTAATTACCATTACTTGTTCGCCATACAATGGTATTTGCAATAAATTAAAGTTTATTGGATATGCCCATATTTCTTCTGAATCTCGTCCTCCTTGTATACGAGAACGTACACGTATAGCACCAGGCTTTAATTCTTGATCAGTGGCAGGATCTTTATATCCTTTCTTAAATTGTGTCGGGTCTAATGTCTCCGCTACCTGTCCCAGATATAGACTTATTCCTTTTGGCATTTATATTATCCTCATTTGTTTTGTTAATAGTTTCCAATTCTTTTTCAGCTTCTTCTAACAATCGAGCTCTTTCATCTTCAGATAAACCAAATTCATTTCCATCATCATCTTTATTCGTCGATGTTACTAATCTTTGTACAACAGCTGCTAGTTTAACTAATGCATCATCATTTTTAACTGATACGTCTAAATACTCTTTGATTAAAGGTACTATAACTGTTGCATCGCCTACATTTTTAATTAAAGGTTGTAGTTCTTTAATTAAAGTATCAATTTGTCGTGATTTCTTTTTTGAATTATGATATACATCACGCATTAGATCGGAAAAATTTGTTCCTTTAAATAATTCGAATTCAATACTCATATATTTCCTTTATATATAAATATGATGTCTAGTGCCTTATGTCAACTATGTGACCTGACTTCTGGTATACAGAATACATTTTTGCATAATCTCGTTTCATTACATTAAGAACTTTTGTAATGTTTTGAGTTTTAAGGCCGGTTCTTTCTC
>MDSZ01257805.1_pt1 | contig 10700 bp, 15 predicted proteins | sample 811201 | NCBI WGS metagenome assembly MDSZ01 (sample SAMN05326647, study PRJNA326480) | marine metagenome | isolation source: seawater | place: Indian Ocean: North | collected 2010
GGTCAGAGAACTCACCCCTCATCAGTGTCTCACGGACTTGGGAAGTGTTGGTATCTCGGATGTGAGATTTACGATAATCTGGAGTTGGTGTCTCTCCACCTCTTTCATAAACACACACCATCTCTACACCACTCCGTAAAGGAACAGCACCGACCAAGTTTGATTCAGCCCATTGCTTTTCAGAGTGATACTTTTTGGTCATTCCAAGTGTAGCAGACCCATGCATTTTCATTTCTTTCAGTACCATTAAAGCGGATTCCAACTTTCTCGGGTCTCCTGTTTCTTCTGCGGCTTTTACGAGTCTGTTTTGTTTCGCTTGAGACCTTTGAGCTATAGCTCCGTATAGTTTTAGTTCTTTCCCATATACAATAGAGCCTGAAGAACCATCAATTGATCTGATGTAAAAGATTGGGTCATCTCTCAACTCTGCACCTGGTTCGATTCTGCAAATCTTGTAGTAGAGTTTCATTTTACCAGAGTTTTCGATCTGTCTACAGACATCGCTATTCCTGTTATAACATTTACTTGCATCGGTTGTTACTTGAACAATGTTTCCTTTAACTAAAGGAGTCCTTGCTTTTTTAACTTGTTGGTCTTTGGGGACAGGTGGGGCAACAGGTATTCCACTATCTTCCAAAATCTCATGCACCCTCGCCTGTGAAAGACCCAATGGGTTAACCATCTTACACCACGCCGCAAATGCCGCGGCATCGTCATCGCCCCTTGAAGCGTCTTTGATGATGTCGATGATTTTTGCCTTGAAAGCGGGGTCTTTCTTAGCGAGTTTGAGTAGTTGTTCTCTTTGTTTCTTGTCCATGAGTTGTCTCCTTAAGTGATGTACTTACACGATACTACAAGCTATAAATAAACTATCAAAAGGACTCTAAGACCACACCGTGTTCTCGTAAGTAGTTGATACCCTCTTTGTGTACTTCTGTACGAAGCGGTGAGTAGACTTTCACAATCCCCGCATGGTGTATCGCCTTTGCACACATGAGACATGGGTCGCAAGAAGTGAATAGCCACTTACCCATCGTAGACATACCGTTGCGGGTCGCATTTAGGATGGCATTAATCTCTGCATGATGACAACCGACATCATTTTGGGTTCCGCTTTTAACACAGTGCCGATCACGCAAGCACTCGTCTCCACCACATAAATCACCTTTATTTCCTCTAGGTGGACCATTGTATCCTTCACTTACAACAACATTGCTTTTGGGGTCTACGATCACAGAACCGACTTTGCGTCTGCAACAGGTGCTCGCAGACGCTATTAAAGTGCATTGTTGTTTTCTGATCTCTATGTGTTTCTGCTTCATATTCTTTAGATACCTCCCGCTTATTATATGGGGATAAGTTAAACCCCAGAATGGAGTCCGAAATGACAAAGGCAGTATTGCTCGATACTAGTGTGTTGATACACGATCCAACTTCGGTCATCTCTTTTGATGATGATACCGAGGTGTTAATCCCAATCTATGTAATCATGGAACTAGATGTATTAAAAGACACATCTAAGCGGGAGAAGTCTCATGTTGCACACTTGGCTCGTCAAGCATCAAACCTTATCCTTGAGCTACAAGTAGAATCTAAAGTAAAGATTGTTTCACACGACAAAGAAGTAGACATTAAAGCACTCGACAGAGCAAATCAAGTTAGGTATGTAGACCTACTTATTTTACAGACAGCGATTTACCTCAAAGATAAATATGATCTTACGCTTGTATCCCGAGACATCAATCTTCGGATTATTTGTGAGTCAGTGGGGGTGAAGTCCTCTGATTATACATCAGACACAAGCATGGACACCCTTTCTGGTATCGGACTCCAAGAGTTTGTTCCCGATGTGGTGTTGATGAATCAGTTGGTTAAATCATATTGGCAAGGGGCAGTTAGATTACCCCATGAGTTTGATACACCATTCCATGAAAACCAATATGTTTGGTTCATTGCACCAGGTGAGAAGACGCACTTGTTCCAACACAAAGATGGGTCTCTGTTCAATGTGGATAAGGTAAGGACAGAGAAAGCTAAACCTAGAAACCTTGAACAACGGGCGGCTTTGGATGCACTCTTAGATGAAGACATCGAGTTGGTCTGCCTTTTAGGGAAAGCGGGTACGGGTAAGACATTCCTAGCGTTGGCTTCTGCTCTTGAGCAAGCACATACTTACCAGCGTATCTTGCTTTCAAAGCCTGTTGTTGATGTCGGTAAGGGCATTGGTTTTTTGCCAGGTTCTTTATCCGAGAAACTAGAACCTTGGATGCAGAGCTTCTTTGACAACCTTGATCAGATCAATCCTCTATGGGATGCAGGTCCTATCGGGGCAGAGATGGGCACTAAAGAGGGCTTCCTTGAGAAGAATCAGATTGAGATTCAACCTATCCACTCAATCCGAGGTCGCTCCCTCAAGCAAGCCTTTATGATTATTGACGAAGCACAGAACCTCACTAAACATGAGATTAAATCAATCATCACAAGAGCCGCAGAGGGCACTAAGGTGGTTCTTTTGGGAGACCCCTATCAGATTGACCATCCTTACCTCACAAAGCAATCTAACGGTCTTGTGTATGTGATTGAGCGTATGTTAGGTCAGTCTTTATTTGCGTGTGTGAGCCTACATAAGTCAGAACGATCTACGCTATCTGACATCGCCGCTGATCTTTTATAGATTGTTTATTGGTTCTCCATAGGTGTTAATAAGACACCTGTGGAGAACAAAGAATGAAAAAGTCAGCGTCAGAAATCATTAATGAGCTTGAGATGAGGATTGCCCGTCTTGAGACTAGTTTGATTCAGTCTAAAATGGGTATTCCAGGTTATGTGGAATACCTTAACCACAGGAGCACCAACAAGAGCCTTAATGCTCAAGAGAAGCAAGAGTTTGAAAGACTAGTATCTATCTTCACTCCTTGGGGTAAAAGATACAATAAAGGTGTGGTCAAAATCCTCAATGCGATCAGAAACCTAGAAACCGCCCGAGGTGAGCTTGAAAACTTGCTTGATCAGTCCGAGAAAATGTCTAAGAGCTTGAAAAATAGAGACAGTATCAACAGCGTGGAGGAGTCTATATCTTTATCTCCTACTTTAGAGGGAACCGTTGTGATAAAAGAATCTAACTCTAAAGCTCGGGGAATCCTTGATGAGGTAAGTTCCGACCTCAATGAGATTGGTGAGAAGATAAGGACTCTTTTGAGCTAGGCAACCTTAGCTCTTCACATAGACCTTTAAGACACCGTTCACCATTTCAACGGAAACTTCACCGCTAACATGGTTCTCCGAGGTCTGTAATCCATCTGCGTTCTCTTGTATGAGAACAACCTTATTGAAGCCTTTAGCTTCTTGTCGGTCTACTCCGACATAGATTACGGGTTGGGTTATGCTTTGGGCTTCTTCAAAAGATTTAGCTTGATCGCTCATGGTCTTTCTCCTGTATGGATTACTCATTCATATAGGGGAGACTCATTTAATCGTTATACATCGAAAGGTAGTCTTTTCTTTACTTCCCTAAGAAACGCATCTACAACAGGTTGCATTGTTGCACCCGACCCCAATAGATCACTTAGTGAAGCTCTTATATCCACTTTAGGCTCTTCATCTTCGTCTTCTCGTCTTGGAGAAGCAGTAATGACAAGATGAGTCCCGTCCTCATACAGAGTTACATAGCGATAATCGACCCTATCATCATAACCATTATTATCCATGACCACATATCCTCTTGAGATACTTTCGGTCACGCTTTCCAACAGGTGATCTAGGGAGTTCCAACTCCTTTTAGTTAGTCTACCTGACGCACTTAGTTGCGATGTAAATCCTGTGATTTTAGCGTGGGCAACTTTATGTGAGTTAGCAGTTTTGCCTTCAAGACGATTGATCCTCATATCAAGATCGTTGATGATTTCTGATGCTGTTCTTCTCATGGTTCATTCTCCATTGTCGTTAAAGAGATCACTTATGATAGGGGTATAAGGGAACTATTAAAACTCTTAAAAGCCCTAGATTTAAGACCTTCAGATAACCTGCACGAACCAATCACGACCTAGACCACCACCAAAAGAACCACGAGATGTACCTAACCAATCTGCAACAGCACTTGCCATTGCGTCAGCATCACCGTCATCCATAACATTAGCGTTCATCATCAACGCTTGCATTTCTTTGGGGTGGTCAGCTTCGATGGCATTGATGAGGTCATACATATCTACAGTAAAGATAGCATCTAAGGCACAATCAAACACTACTGTTGACCTACTACCCTCGGCATATATGCGTACAGTTTGACCCTCAAAGACCTTTTCTGCTTCCTTCTTGGCTAGTGATAGAAGCTCTTTGACGGTCATCATCTTCAATCGCCCAAGTCCATCTTCAACCTTGATCTTCATGCTTGCTGTACGATTTGATGCCTGTCTTTCAAGACGAGCAATCCTCTGCTCAAGGTTTCTGATTACTTCTGATGCTGTTCTTCTCATGGTTCATTCTCCATTCAATGTGATCATTTATTGGGAGGTATAAATAAACTATTAAGCACTTAGCTCCCTCTTGAAGCTCTTGAAGTCCACAAGGTCTAAGAGGGTAGGTAGCTCACCTCGACCCGAGGCTTGCCCTAAGTCTTTGAGTCTCTCCATTGCTTCCCTATTACCCTGTCTACGGGCTTCTCGGTAGAGATCACGAAGCTCATCTATCGGGAGGGGTTGGGAAAGAGAGTTATTGGAGGGTTTGCGAGAAAACTTAGAAAGGTCGAGTAGGTATTGCTCTTGACCATCCCAAAGAACGCCACCTTCCTCGATTTTATCTCTTGCCTTGATGACTTTAGGGTCTCCCCCGCTCATCGTTAGACCGTCAATAATCCCGAGCCATTTTGCTCGGTACTCATCACGATCAGCGATCTTTTCATAAAACGAGGAGTTATCCTTGTAGACCTTACCCCAATACTCAAGACCTTTAGCCCAAGTCTTTCGCCAATTTAAAGTCCGTTGAAAGTGCTTACGGTCCCGAGCCTTACGGTTAAGCACATGACCATTCACCAACGAGACAAGAGTAAGGTTCATTGAAGCACGACCTCGACCCATCGCTTTGTCTGTGCTTGCCTGTGTCGAGGACAACTTAATCCCCACACGATCAGAGAGGTGAATCAAGTAGATACCCTCACGACCTTTCACTCGTTCCCAAGCACGACCTAAAGTGTGGGGGAGTGAATCGAGCCATGACTCAAGGTCTTGGCGGGTAATGTCAACATAATGACGAGCCATTTTTTTTCCTTTCTTAGAGGGGGGAGGGTCAATCGCCTTGGGGTCAAACCCCTCGGCACAACCTAAGAAAGAGGGGGGGACTTTTCACAGGAGAACAGGTATTTAAGCTCTAAGAAGATTTTTGCCACCAAACATATTCATCTCAATGAAGATAAACGCTATGATCCATAAAAATGCGTCAAAAAAATCTAGGAAAGAACCCTCTACCCACCAATAAATGGCGTTAAAAAATAGTGTGGAATACAAAAGGGCTTTCAAAAATGCACTTAGTTGTATTCTCCTTTTAGTCAACGCCCCTCTTAATTTTAGAGATACCTCTACTTCTAAGATGAAAACAACTAACAACCAAGCAACAGAGTTGAGTACATCAACAAATGCTTGACGCTGAATCACCTCCAATGAAGATTCAGTGCCTATAATGTTTGTCCCATTAAGTTGAAACAGTGCGGAGGAAGATAGGTCTAGGCACTGCTTCGCATTTATAGGGTCATATTCATCTAACCCGATAATGTATGAATAATCAGAGCCTACTAAGCTACAGGGGTCTTGATTGAAGATGGTGTAATCATGGACAAGATTATACTTCATTAAATAGCCATAGCATGAGTATATGATCAGTAAGTAGGCTACTGATTTGAGCAGATTAAGGGTAGTCTTGAGTAGCCCCTTGATCTGTTCTTCATGTAGGATGTAAGTTTCTAGCTCAAAGATAAGTAATAAAACAAGCCAAGATGCTGTGTCGATACTTGCAGAATAAGATTCGATGATGTTGGACCAACTCATACCCTGTATGAAAACTTGACTACTAGCAACTCGCTCTTCTTGGAAAAATAAGACCACATTGTGAGCTAACAGTAAATATATCGTGTACTTAAAGACCTTTGATAAAGTAGTAGAACCCATTTTGTTCTCTTTTCAAGAGAAGATTGTTTTAAAGGAGGTACATCATTTCACAAAAAGATAAGAGAAGCAATGATTATAGACCTCGGTTTCGTATAATATAAGTGTCACTAACCCCAACCATAAAGAGGTCTATATGGTTAAAAGTCTGTTCTTATTTATCCTCCTCCTGTCCTCTATAGCTCATGGACAAACTTGCCCCCAAGATGACGGTGTTGAATCTTTAATGTCTCCATGTCAAAAGGCATACTACAAGTATGCACCCTCTTGTAGCTTTAAAGATGTTAGTTGTTTATCTCTGGCACTCCAAGGCTTGGTGAACAAAAATCTGTTCGACTACCGCTCTGAACTCCGAAGTAGATACAACACACCTTTGAAGCGTAAACGCTACAGGCAAACTGCGGAGTACCAATCTCACTATCGGGCTATGCTTAGGGACTTAGACTCATTGAAAGACGCTACCTTTTGTTCGGAGATGAGTTCTTATTGGCTTTATGACCTTAACTTTAAGGGGTTTCTTTTCTCGCCCAATGCGATCATTCCAAAGGGTAGGTTATTCAAGCTCGATAATGTAGAGCGAATCTCTGCGGGTTATGATCTAGTAGAAGTAGATGAATCGGTTGCAGTTGACATTGAAGCGTGGGAGACTGTAGCCAATGAAAAGTATGTGTTCTTTAAAGTAGCGGGGAACAGGAAGGGTTTTGTGGGTGTAGAGATCACCCAATATGTTTGGTTATTGCCAAACATCACATTTGACCATGAGGGCACAGCCCAAATCGAACATGAGGGGGAATGTCAAGACCCCTCATTTTACATATACAAGGCGGGTAGATGAGGAACTATAACGCACTCTTTGCTATCACTATCTTAATGCTCTTAGCGTTCTTGTTTGCTTTAACTAAGAGTAAAAAACCTAGCACAATACACGCTACATTTGTGAGCATACCTGAGTCTAAGGGTTGTGTGTACCCCATAAAGATGATTAAGTACACCAAAACTGAAATCAAACACATCGTTCCTGTAGCACAGGTCTACAAGTGTTTTTACGATGACCGACACAGACTGATAAAGGTCAGTACATATAACTTTGAGCGTGGGTATCAGATGGTAATGCCCACCGAAGAAGTCCTATATGAGTGGGAACATTTAAGGCTATCGAGATACACAATCCGTAAGGCTACACACGGCAATGGCGAGATAGATGCTGAATCTTATCGCTTTTATATCCGCTAACCATCTTCCCTTGCCATAAAAGTCAGAGACTTCATTGACCTTATCTCATCTACAAAGGTCAATGCGGGTACTCTTGAGGTTCGGTTGAAATACTCCCTTTTGAGGTCTTTAAACCGATGAGACTTTTCAAAGACGAAGATAACCTTACGCCCCTCAAGCTCTGTCTTTAATAGCTCCATACCTGTGGTCTTTAAGTAAGCCGCAAAGTATAGGTCAGAGGTCTTATATAAAGGCTCTGGCTGTATATCAGTATTCATAAGGTTAGCCTTTGGCATCAGGTTATCTGCCCCTTATGATACCAAAGACTAAGCTAAAAGAGTGGATAAAGCGGATTGTGCCTTACGGACACCTTTATCGCTTGATGGAATTTGAATGAGTTTGTCTTTCTTATCCCATTTAGCGATAAGGGGTCGATCACCCCATGTCCCCCTTAGCTCATCACCATCGGTGGTTAAGACACGCCCCTCAAAAGAGGAACGCTTTAAGAAAGCACCGAGAACTTTTTTATCCGAAAGGGCAATCTTCACCTTATCTGACTCCTAGTCTATGATCTTACTGTGCAACGCCTGTACCATCATATACTACCACATAGGGGTCAAGAATCACACCACCAACTGTGCGACTGCTCTTAAGACCGAGAAGATCACCCTGTGCGAGGGAAATCCAAAAGCTAGAGTCCTCAAACACGATTGGGTTGTGGAAAGCAGTGAAGAGGTTAGCTTGTCCCGCTTCTAGTTGGAAAGTAGCGTTTACACTAACTCCTGCTGGTACAGTGAAAGGAGCACCACCAAGGATTTGGAGGATGTTATTCACGGTAGCAGTAGAGTTTCCTGTGCCGACAATACCTGTACCTCCAACAACACCTGCTAAGAGACCATTGATGTCGGCAATCTCAAGATTACCACCTGTTCTCATCTCGGAGATGAGGGCTTCTGCCATGTCGAAAGCCTCTGCGGGTGTAGGGTTAGTATTACCCGCTCCCGCATCAATAGTGACTAAAAGATAAGCCGCTAAACCGCTTACCTCTTTAGATACAACATTGTTCACTACTGTAGGTAGCACATTTTCAACAACACGAAGATAACGAGGACCTTGTGGTGCGGGGTCAATAGATGGGTTTGCCTGTGACCTATTTGGGAATAAGTCTTTGACCATGATTTGACCATTTTTGATTGAAGCGTCACGAATACAAATAACTGGACTAGGCATTATTTAATCTCCTTACTGAATGAGGTTCCCGTTGTCATCGTAAATAACAACGAATGGGGTTGGGTTGCCGTTTTCATCTTTGGCTGTTTGAGCCTTCTTCAACTGACCACTACGAGCGGAGATGTAGAAAGAGTCAGAGAAAGTAGTGATGAGTTTGTCGAGGTCAGCTGGGTTAGAGAAACCTAAAGGCACAGCAATAGTAAGAACTCCATCAGCAAAGGCTCCGTTTGCAAGCTCTACAACGGTGTTTGCAGGAAGAGTGAATACTTTGTATCCCGAAACGATTTGAAGAATCTCTCCCACAGTAGCGAAAGAGTCTCCACCATCAATCGAAGCACCCGCAGAGGTGTCATCAATCGCTGTGTTGATGTCAGAAGCGGTTAGGCTTTGAGCACTTGAAACACGATCAAGAATGTCGGTTGCAATAGCGTCTGCTTCAGCGGGTTTGAGTGCATTACCCCCGTTAGTCTCAACCGTTGCAAGAAGATAAAGAGCAAGACCACTTTGAATAGCGTCTGTTTCAGTGTCTCCCCCAACATTTACCGCTGTCGTAGGAAGCGTACTGACAGTACGACCATGAGCATAGAGGTATTGAGGACCTTGAAAGTTAGGGGTGTAGACTGCACTTGATTGAGTCTTGTGAGGAAACAAGTCCGTGATCTGTAGAGCAACACGATTTTGACCTGTTTGTTCATCAACAAGCGAGTTAAGTACATTTGTAGCGATAAGAAATGGCATGGTTTATCTCCTATTATCCTGCGTAGATTGTACCGTCATCATTGTAGACGGTAAGTAGTGGTGTAGCAGACTTAACACCCGCAAAAGCCTTATTTGGGTCTTGAGCACCCGCAAGACCTCCGAGTGTACCCTCGGAGAAAGAAATCTTCCAAGAGCTATCGTTTGGTACGAGGGTTCTCATGGTAGAACCGAGGATTCCTGGGTCGATACCGTTTACAAAGTCACCATTGAGGTCTTGAATGGGAACACCGCCTGCAACGGTGTATTCTTCACCCGCAAGGATAGAAAGGATTGATGCAACGGTTGCTGTAGTGTCACCGATACCGATACCGATACCCGCAACGGTCGCCGCACAGACATCATTGATGTTTGCTTCGGTAAGGGTCAGTCCATCACGAACACGGGATAATAGACCACTAGCGATCTCTTCCGCTTGTGGGATAGTGAGTGCTGGAGGGTTAGCCAAGAGCTGATTTCCCTCAATGTTTGCGATGAGGTATGCAACTAAGCCATTACACTTCTGTAAGAACTCAAGTGAGCCATTTGTGTTCACTTTGATGATTGGTCTAGCCCTACCTGTTGCACCGATGTTCGCAACACGAACATAAAATGGACCCTGTGGTCGAGGGTCGATGGTTGGGTTTGACTGTGTAGCATTTGGGAAAAGATCAGTGATCTGAATCGAACCATTCTGAATCTCTGATCGTCTTGCGAGAATGAAAGGCATTGTCTTTCTCCTTAATAGTTAGGGTTCACCTATATACAGATGGATTATAAATAGACTATTAAGGATAGGGGTTCATTTAACCTCTATTAACAACAGAACACCTTAAAGTGAATAACGGGGTACCTGATTGACCCGAAAAGAAAAACTCACCGACAGCACCCGAAGTAAGCGTTAAAGACTCACCTGGTCTAAGAATGGTGGGGGTCATACCTGGATTAAAAGTAACAAATAAGTTTGACCCTCCTTGAGGACTGTCAAGGTTCTGTAGGTTAAGGGTCTGACTAAAGTAAGGAAGATGGAAGTTCAACGACCCTGTGCTCAATGTATCTGGTATGCCATTACCCGTATCAAGGTTCGGTGCGTTCCCAATAGTTGTGAATACGGGAGCGGTCATTGAGAAGAAGTCATACGGGACAACTCCTACAATAGGACCAAAGTCTGTTTCCTCTTGAGTCGAACGAACACGACCTTTAACTCTTACAAAGAGCATTTGGTCATCAGTAGGTATGCGAGGGGTGTTTGCTTTGAATGTAGTAGAATACTCATTAAGGTTGAAGATGAACCTTGTTTGATCTCTTTGGGATTCCTCTACTCCTAGCTTCGCCTTTGAGATGAAAGCACTTCTAAAAGTCCTGTCGTAA
>MDSZ01139374.1_pt1 | contig 10699 bp, 11 predicted proteins | sample 811201 | NCBI WGS metagenome assembly MDSZ01 (sample SAMN05326647, study PRJNA326480) | marine metagenome | isolation source: seawater | place: Indian Ocean: North | collected 2010
ATTTAAGGTTTTCGCTTGATGTAAAAAAAAGATTGATATAATCAAAATAATTTTCCATGTAGGGTGTATATTCAATTTTTCTTAAACCCTGTGGAATAATAACATACATTTCAAAGTTATATTTTTTTAATAAATATAGATAGTCTTTTATATATTTTCTATCAGCCATTGCAGCATGACCATATTCAAAATGAATATACTTAACTTTATTTAACTCTAAATTGTTAATTAAACCCTCTAAAACTCTATACTCTGCACCTTCAACATCAATTTTAAGATAATCAATTTTATCAATATTATTTTCTCTCATAAAATCATCTAAAGTTGTTGTGTTCATTTCTTTTTTTTCAGAGTTTGTTTCATAACCTATTTGTCTCATATCAAAAGAGCTATTAGTTCCAGAATTTTGAATTTTTTTGTCAACGAAGAAACTTATTTTTTCTTTTTTATTCCATAGTAATTTTTGAAAGAAATAAATATTCTTATTCTCAAGAATTTTTGAGTCTAGACTTTTAAGAGCATCAAATAGATATATTTTTCCATCATAATTTTTTTCTTTTAGAAAGAAAGCAAACTCACCAACATTACATCCAACATCAAAAATAATTTTTTGATTTATTTCTGATTTTATAAAACTATTTATCAAGTTAAATTCACCATTTTTACTTGGGTAGAAATTTTTATTATTGCTATATCTATTAATCAGCAATTTACAAAAATTATAGACTGATTTATTGTTTGGAATAATTTTAAATAAAATTTTACCTATTATTTTATTCAAAAATTTTCTCATTCAACATAATTAATATAAGATTATAATTAAAAACAATAGTTATAATTATTTAGAGATAGAGTCTTTTTTAGGAAGCATTAAAGCAAAATTAAACCAAAATAATACCGCGCCATACGTTGTAAAAAAACTACCTGAGGGTATTAATGGAATAAATGTTGCAATTAAAAAAAGCAAACCACACAATTGGGTCTTATCTTTTTTTTTGAATAATGCCCTTGTTGAATAAAAAATATTATAAAAGAAAACTGATATAAATAATATATAACCAATTAAGCCTAATTCTGACAATATTTCAAAATGTATTTGGTGCGGATGAACTGAGGCATCTCTGTCATATTCATTTTTTGTAACTTCTAATCTGTAATTTTTTAAACCAACTCCAAAAAATTTATTATTTTCAAATACTTGAATTGCTACTTTGTAATGAGATCCGTATTTTGAATTTGAAACATATTCGATTGGGTTTTTAAAAAGAGGACTTAAAAACATATCCCAAAATCTATATTTAAAATAAGGTTTGCTAAAAATAATAGTAAAAAAAACTATAATTAATAAAATTAAAGAGATAACTTTTTTTTTAAAATTTATTCTATCTATTAAAAATAAAAGTGCAGCACACATAAAAAACGTTTTGATAAAATTAGATCTTTCTCCAATAGCAAATGAAACAAATATTAAAAGTGCTAAAAAAAAATAAAAACTAGTTTTGTTATTTATAAAAGTTTTATATTTATTTATGATATTAATATTAGAACTTTCATAAAAATTTACTAAACAAATTAAGATAAAAGCAGAATAGAAATGTCCTATTTTTAATTCTTGACCCATTACACCGCCCAATCTTCCTGGCAAAGGTGATTCAAATCCGAATAAATTAAAACCAAAAATAAATTCAAAAATTAAATCAAAAGAAATTAATAGAAAAATTAATGTCCAATAATTAAAAATAATTTTTCTTATTTCGGCAGTTTTATTTTGTAAAAAAAAATTAATCGCAAAAGCAAATAATATAAACCTTATAAATCCCACTGATCTAGAAAGAGATTCATTATAATCAATACTAAAAAAGAGATTAATTAATAGATAAAACCAAAAAATCAAAAGGGAGTAAAAATATCTATTATTTAAATAATTAAAGTTTTTTCTTCTATAGAGATTATATATGAAAAGAATATCTACAACTATAACACTTATGTTAATTACAGAAGATCCTGCTATAAATATTACAGGTAAAGAAATTATTATTAATGTTATTAAAAAATCAAATTTATTTTTATAAAATTCACTGGATATATTCATTATTCAAAAGGTCGTACCATAATTGAATAAATTATCAAACTCTCTTTATTATTGTTAACATTTAAGGAAATTTGGTTTATTTCATATATAATAATTAATTCTTAAAAAAAAATGAGTTTAAAGAAAATACTAATTAGTGGTGGAGATAGCAGGTTTTGTTTTTATTTAAAGAGAGAATTTAGTGGTAAAAATGTAATTTATACAAATAGAAAAAAATTAGACATATTAAATTATAAACAACTAATTAAAATTTTAAAAAAAGAAAAAATAAAGATTTTTATTCACATAGCAGCTTTATCTAGACCAATGAATATTCATGAAAAAAATATTGATCTGAGTATTGTCACAAATATTATTGGCACTGCAAATATAGTTAGGGCTTGTAAAAAACTTAAAATTAAGATGATCTATTTTTCAACAAATTATATTTATCCATGTAAAAAAGGAAATTACAAAGAAACAGACTCATTATTACCAATAAATAATTATGCATGGTCAAAATTAGGAGGTGAATGTGCAGTGCAAATGTTAAATGACTCACTAATTTTAAGACTGTCCATGACCGATTACCCTTTTGCTTATAAAAAAGCTATTAAGAATGCATATTCATCTTTCATTTATAATAAAGATTTTGCAAAAATTTTACCTTATTTATTAAATCAAAGAGGAATAATAAATATTGGAGGAAAAAGACAATCAATTTTTAATTTTGCAAAAAAAAATAAAAGTAAAATTAAAGGTATGAAAATTTTGAAAAATTCAAAGTTTCCAATGGATAGTTCACTTAATACAAAAAAATTTGAAAAAATTTTAAAAAAATTAAGAATAAATAAAATAAATGATTAAAAAACCTATCTTTATTAAGAAAAAAAAACATGTAGATAAAAGAGGCTATTTTCAAGAAATATATTTATATAACGAATTTGGAATAAATATATTATTTACTGCAAAAGCTTACTCAAAAAAAAATGTAATTAGAGGCCTTCATTTTCAAACTAAAGATAAACAAACAAAGCTTATTCATGTTGTTAAAGGTAAAATTTTTGATGTAGTTATAAATTTGAAAAAAAATTCAAAAAATTTTGGTAAAGTATATAGATATATTTTAAATGAGGGTGATACCTTAATTGTTCCAAATACTTATGCTCATGGTTACGAATGTCTCTCAAAAAATTGTACAGTGCTCTATCATCTAGATAAATACAGAAATATTAAAGGCGAAAATGGAATTTATTATAATGATAAAGATTTGAAAATTAATTGGAAATCAAAAAAACCAATAATTTCTAAAAGAGATAGACTAACGTACTCATTCGCTGAATTCAAAAAAAAGATTAAATCATTATAGAATATTGATAAAAAATATGAAAAAAATTAAAAGTTTAATCAACTTAATCTTAAAAATATTTAATTTTAAACTAATTAAAATTGTAAATCAATTTAGTAATTCTTATCGTCTTGTATTGTCACTTAAAGAAAAAAAAATAAATTATATTTTCGATGTCGGGGCTAACGAGGGACAATTTGTAAATGAGTTAAGATACTATGGATACAAAGATAACATAATTAGCTTTGAACCATATTCAGATGCTCATTCAAAACTTTTATTTAATTCAAAAAAAGATAAAAAATGGGAAGTTTATGAACCGATTGCGCTTGGGAATAAGAATTCATCAAATACAATTAACATCTCTAAAAACTCAGTTTCATCAAGTATTTTTAAAATTAATAAAGAACATGTAGATAACGCCCCTGACTCGAAAATTGTAAAACAACAATCGATTATAGAGAAAAAACTTGAAGATATTTTTTTTGAGTTCGATTTGAAAGATAAAATGCTGTTTTTAAAAATAGATACACAAGGATATGAATTTGAAGTCTTGAAAGGTGCAGAAAAAATTTTAAATCAATTTCAAGGTATTTTAGTTGAGGTTTCGTTGGTTGAGCTATATGAAGGTCAAAAGAGCTGGGTTGAAATTGTAGATTTTATCCAATCTTATGGATTTAAATTATGGTCTGTAGATAGAGGATTTTCTAATAAAAATAATGGACAAACTTTACAAATGGATCTCTGTTTTTTTAAGTAAATATTCTTTTTAAAAAAATTTTTATTAATGCATTTATATAAATCAGAAAAATAAACAATATATTTTGTTTGTTGTTAATTCTTATTTTAGTTTCCTCGTTTAAATGCTCCATAGGAGAAAAAGTAGATGAAAAGCCACCTTTTTTCACAATTCCAATTATCTTATTCTTATTAGTATTTTTTATAGTAAGCTTGTTTTTTTTTAGTAATCTAAAATAAAAATCATAGTCAGAGGAACATTTAAATATCGTATTATATAGACCAACTTTATTGTGTAATTTTTTTTTTACATAGAAACCAGTAGAATGTGAGGTCGCAAAATCAAAATTATAATTAAGTCTTTTCAAATTGTATCCACTTTTTATAATTGTTTTTCCAAGATAATTTCTTTTAACGGTTGCAAATAATACATCTGTTTTATTGTCTAAATTATCTGTTAAAAGTTTTATTCCACCTTTGTTTATAAGATCACCACTGTTACAAAATCCAATAAAAACTCCTTTTGAATATTTTATACCTTTATTCATAGCATCATAAATACCAGTATCTTTTTGTCTTATAATTTTATCAATTCTATCTTTATATTTAATAATTTTTTGAAACGTACCATCAGTGGAGAGACCATCTATTACAACATATTCTATAAGATTATTTTTTTGGGAGATAATAGATCTGATAGTCTTTTCAATGTTATGGACGTCGTTTTTAACTACTGTTACTATACTTAATAATTTTTTCATATTTTTTATTATTTTCTATTAGAATAGTTAAAAATTATAATCTAAATATAAGTTAAAATGAAACTCTATTATTGGTGTCCTTTTTTTTCAAACATTGCAACTGAAAAAGCCGTTATTAATTCTATAGTTGCTCTAAATAAGTTTTCAAAAAAAAAAATTGAGCCTTATTTGATGGATGTCATTGGTGAATGGGAAAATCAAAAAAATACCTTATTTGATAAAAATATTAAAAAATATGATTTATTAAATTTTAAGTTAGTTAATTATTTACCAAAATATGGTTTTTTAAAAAGTAGGTTATCTTATATAGCGGTGTTCTTATTTTCTATTTTAAAATTGCATAAATTTCTTAAAAATGAAAAACCTGATTATTTAATAGTTCATTTAATGACTTTCATTCCATTAACTTTATTATTATTTTTTAATTACAAAACTAAAATTATTTTAAGAATATCTGGATACCCAAAACTCAATTATTTAAGAAGCTTATTCTGGAAAATTGTTAGTAAAAAGATTCATCTAGTAACATCACCAACAAACACAACTCTTAAGTTATTAAAAGAATCTGGAATATTTCAATCAGAAAAATTAAAATACTTACCAGAGCCAGTCCTAAATTTTGAAGAAATCAAAAAAAAAGGATTCAAAAAAGATATTCAATCAAAAAATAATATTCAAAAAAACTATATAATTTCTATTGGCAGGCTAACTTATCAAAAAAATTATCAATTTTTGATAAAAGCATTTCATAGATTAAATGATGAGTATCCAGAATTAAACTTAATTATTTTAGGTGAAGGAGAAGAAAGAAAAAAATTAGAAAAGATGATAGAAAAATTTGATTTAAAAGAAAAAATTTTTTTAATTGGCTATAAAAAAAATATTTATGAATATTTAGATAAAGCACAAATGTTTGTCTTAACATCACTTTGGGAAGATCCCGGTTTTGTTTTAATTGAAGCTGGGTACTCAAATAAAATAATTTTATCAAGTGATTGTCCAAATGGTCCTAAAGAGCTTTTAGAGAATGGAAAAAATGGATTTCTCTTTAAACAAAATTCAATGTCTGATTTTATGAATAGATTTAAAGAAATACAAAATCTTAATGAAAATATAATCTTTAAAAAAAAATTAGGTTTTAAAAAAAAAATAAAAGAATTTACTTTATTAAATCACTATAAAATTTTAAGCTCGATAATTATAGAAAATGAAAATTAATTTATTTTTTTTTATTTCAAATTTTAATTATGGTGGTGCCGGTAATGCAATCTTTAATTTTTTAAAAAACCTTGATCACAAAAGATATAATTTACATATTATTTTTATAGGTCATTCAGATTATGAAAAATCATTACCAAAAAATGTAAAAAGTTATAAACTAAATAGTAATTCTTATTTTTTTAAAACTTTTTTTTCTTTTTTTAAAATTAGAAAAATTTTATTACAAAAAAATTTATCTAATAGTAAAAATATTTTTATATCGAATATTCATTATTCAAATGTGCTGACAATAATCTTCTTAAGAAAAATTAAAAATTTAAAAATTATTCTTTTTGAAAGAACTTCTTTAAAAGAATTGGATATATTTACAAATTTTTTTTCATTCCTTAAAAATAAGATAATTAAATCATTAATCAAATCAACTTATTCAAAAGCAGATAAAATTTTAGTTAATTCGAAGGTTTTAAGCTTAGAATTAAGAAATTATAATATAAATTCGAGTGTTATATATTCAGGATCAATTAATAAAATTTCAAAAAAACAAAAAAAAATAAAAAATATTTTTTTTAATATTATTGCTGTCGGAAGACTAACACCGCAAAAAGATTATTATACTTTGTTGGATGCTATTAAGAATGTAAAAAATAAAAAATTTATCTTAAAGATATATGGAGATGGTGAATTGAAAAAAAGTTTAATAAAATATATAGAGAATAACAATCTTAAGAAATATGTTAAATTATTAGGCCACGAAAAAAAATTAATTAAGATCTACAAAAAAGCAGATTTATTGGTTCACTCGGCTATTTTTGAGGGTCTACCGAATGTTATTGTTGAAGCTATGAGTTATGGAATTCCCGTTATTGCCTCAAATAGTTCTGGAGGAACTAAAGAAATATTAAACTATGGTAAATTTGGAGGATTATTTAAAACTGGAGACTCAAATGAGTTATGTAGACAGTTAGAGGATTTTTTAATGAATCCAAATAAATTTTATAAAAAAGTATCCAAATCTAATTCTTTTTTAAAGAAATTTACTCAAGAAAACTCATCAAAAAGTTTAGATAAAATTTTAATGAGTATTTAATATTTATATTTATAAAGTAAACTTAGATGAACATTCTTATAAAAATATTTTCAATAAATAGCTTGTTATTTCTCAGGAAATTATTTTTACATTTTTCACTAAAAATATCAGGATATAAAAATTTTGGAAATTTTCATGATACAGGAGAGATTTATTTATTAAATCAAATTAGAAAATATAAAATTAAAAATTGTGTAGATATTGGTGCACATGTTGGTGAGTTTTCAAAAAAATTATTAGAAAACAGAGACATAAATGTAATTGCTTTTGAACCGATGAAAAAATCCTATGCAGATTTAAAAAAAATGGAAAAAATTTATAAAAATCAATTTAAATGTTTTAATGTTGCATTATCAAATAAAGTTGGGACTACAAAAATATTTTATACCAATCCCTCTTCTCAATTATCTTCTATTGCTATAAATCTTAATAAGATTAATTTTTTAAAAAATAAAAAAATAAAAAGAAAAATTATCAAAACAGATACTTTAGATAATTTTGCTATTAGAAATAAAAACTTATTCAAAGAAAAAATTGATTACATAAAGATTGATACAGAGGGAAATGATCTAAAAGTACTTATCGGAGCCTTAAAGACTATAAAAAAACATAAGCCTAAATTCATTCAAATTGAGATGAATTACCATTATTTGTTCTCTGGTGAAAATTTATATCAATTTTCAAAATTTTTAACTGGCTATGAAGTATATCAAATAATGCCATTTAATAATGGTTTGCTAAAAATAGATCCATCTCGCCCTGAAAACAACATATTTCATTTATCAAATTTTATTTTTAAAAAAAAAAATTGATGAAAAAAAACTTAATAATTTTTTATCCATCATTTGAAAGAGGTGGTGTCACAAAGATATTGATAAATCTTTTAAAGAGTAAAGATAATTTAAAATATAACTTTCATATAATCAGCACAGAGTGTCCATTAAAAAAAGTTGAAATGAAAAAAAATTTTTTTTTTTTATAAAATACCTAAACAACCGAATTCATCTTTCATTCCACAAAGATTTCTTACTGCATTTAGTGCAATGATTAAACTTTCATGTTTATTGAATAAGTTAAACAAAAAAACAATTGTTCATTCTATGCAAAGTAATATAGCTGCAATAATTATTTGTTTTTTTAGAAATATAAAAGTTGTAATTCGTAATTCAGAAAATCCGATTTATTCAACCTTAAATACAGAAAATAAATTTTTTGGATTTATTACTTTTTTTATGAAATTATTTTTTTACAATTTTTCAAATGGTATTATTACTAATTCCAAAGGATCAGCAAAAAGTTTGGGCTTTTTTGTGTTTAATAAAAAAAAAATAAAACAAATTTATAATCCTTATTTAAGAAAAATTAATTTTAAAAATTATAAAAAAGAAAAATTTATTCTTAATATAGCTAGGTTGAGGAAACAAAAAGATCACGATACTCTTATTAAAGCATTTGAAATATTTTTAAGAAAAAATAAAAATTATAAACTTTTGATTTTAGGTCATGGTAATCTTAAAGAGAAATTATCTTTACTAGTTCACAATTTAAAAATAAGAAATAAAGTCATATTTAAGGGCTGGGTTAAAGATACAACACCTTATCTAAAAAAATCTAAGATATTTGTTTTAAGTTCAGTATATGAGGGTCTTGGAAACGTTTTAATTGATGCAATTAATTACGACACTCCATGTGTTTCAACAAATTGTCCTAGCGGACCAAGTGAAATTTTATTAAATGGTAAAGGAGGTTTATTAGTCAAGCCTCAGTCTCCTCATTTGCTAGCAGAAAAGATGAACTTTTGTGTTAATGACTATAAAAAATCCTTATTTAGAAATAAAATAGCGAAAAATAAATTAAATAGATTTTTAATTGAAAAAAATACTAATAAATATTTTAAATACTTAAATAGTTTTTATTGATTTTATGAAAATTAAATTAGCTAAAAATGAGATAATTCATTTTATTGGAATTGGGGGTATTGGAATGAGCGGCCTTTCATTAATCATGAAGGGAAAAGGTTTCAAAGTCCAGGGGAGTGATTTAAATTTTAATAAAAATGTTGAAAGATTAAAAAAAGAAAAAATAAAAATTTTTATAGGGCAAAAAAAACAAAATCTTAAAAATGCTACTATAGTAGTAATCTCCTCAGCAATAAAAAAAAGTAATCCAGAAATGTTAGAAGCTAAAAGAAAAAATTTACCTATAATTAAAAGAGGCCAAATGTTGGCACATATTGTTTCATTGATGAAAAATATTGTCATAGTTGGCTCTCATGGAAAAACTACCACAACATCATTAGTTGCTTCAATTTTACAAAAAACTAAATTAGATCCAACAATAATTAATGGCGGTGTAATAAATTCTATAAAAAATACCGCAAAGTTAGGTAAAAGCGAATGGTCGATTCTTGAAGCGGATGAGTCAGATGGAAGTTTTGTACATATACCCCCCACTTATTCAATAATTACAAATATAGACAGAGAACATATGGATTTTTACAAATCAATGAAACATCTTAAAAGGTATTTTATAGAATTTATAGATAAGGTACCATCATTTGGTAAATCTTTTGTCTGTATAGATGATAAAGTAAATAAAGATCTAGTTAAAAAATTGAATAATCAAAATATCTATACCTACGGTACAAACCCAATGTCGAATTTTTTGATTAAGAATATTAAATCAAAGAAAATATTTACTGAGTTTGATTTATTTGTAAAGCTTCCAAATAAAAAAATAGAAGTAATTAAAAAGCTTAAAGTTCCATTACTTGGTATCCATAATGTAAGAAATTCTGTTGCTGCAGCAGCTGTATCATTGACTATAGGGATTTCAATATCAAAAATCAAAAGTGGGTTGATTAATTTCAAAGGAGTGCAGCGAAGATTCAATAAAATTTTTACATACAATAATATTGAATTTTATGATGATTATGCACACCACCCAACAGAAATTAAAGAAGTATTAGATGGTGTAAGTAAAGTTTATCAAAATTATGACAAAGTATGTATATTTCAACCACATAGAATTTCTAGACTCAAAGATTTAAGAAAAGAATTCACATTTGCCTTTAAAAAAGCAGATACTGTTATTTTATGCCCAATCTTTACAGCAGGTGAAAAAATAAAGCTAGGTTTTAGTTATGATAAATTTGCTAAAGAAATAATTGATAATTCAAAAGTAAAATTATTTATAGTTAAAGATTTTTATCAGTTAGCAAAATTTTTGAAAAAAAATATGCATGGAAAAAAAATTGTTATTGGAATGGGTGCTGGAAGTATATCTACCTGGATGAAAAAAATACCAAAGTTAATTCAATGAACTTAGATCAATTAAAAAATTTATTTTCAGAATTTGGAGACAATGTAAAGTTTGATTATGATTTAAAAAAAAAAAATTGGTTTAATATTGGTGGTAAAACTAAAGTATTTTATAAAGCAGAAAACTTAAAGGAATTAGTTAGTTTTTTAAAA
>MDSZ01077466.1_pt1 | contig 10698 bp, 10 predicted proteins | sample 811201 | NCBI WGS metagenome assembly MDSZ01 (sample SAMN05326647, study PRJNA326480) | marine metagenome | isolation source: seawater | place: Indian Ocean: North | collected 2010
TAAAAAAGGTGACGAGGTAGAAGCGCTATTATTATCAGGTGATGTTGAAAGAGAGAGGATATCGCTTGGAGTTAAACAGCTAATAGAAAATCCTACAGCTAAAGCCTTAGAGAAATATAAAAAAGGAGATATCGTAAAAGGTAAAGTAGTTGAAAATAATGAGAAACAGATTTCTATAAGGCTTGATAGTGAGATTGTAGCATCTTTAAAAATTTCTGAGATTAATGATACGATTAATCCTAAGAAGATTGATAAAGATTCTGAAATTGAATCAGTTATAACGAGTATTGACAAGAAGAATCAGCAAATATTTGTATCAATGAAGGCCTTAGATAAACTTAATGAAGAAAAAGCTATTGACGAGTATAGTAAGAAGAATGAGGGGAATAATACAAAACTAGGTGATATATTAGAGGATTAGATTGACGAATATTGAGATGAAAAAATGAACGAACTAGATAACACAATAACAAAATCAACTTTAATAGATAGAATTTCACAAAAAATTAAATATCTAGGTCATAAAGATACAGAGCTAGCAGTTAAAACACTTCTGGAGCAAATAATTTCTTCCCTAGAGGATGGTGAAAGAACAGAAATCAGAGGTTTTGGAAGTTTTTCGCTTCATTATAGAAAGCCAAGAATTGGAAGGAACCCAAAAACTGGAGAGCCAGTCTCTCTACCCGGAAAAAATTCTACGCATTTCAAACCAGGAAAGATACTAAGGCAAAAAATCAATAATTCTCGAGACAATATTTCCTAAAAGTCATATAATAAAAAATTAATTTGAATAAAGAAAAATGTATAAACTTTTATCATTAGTGTTCGCTTTATTTATAAGTATACTAAGTGTTACCTTGGTAATATTTAATGATGGCACTATACTTGTAGATATATATTTTAAACAGTTTGAGATACAAATTGGACAGGCATTAGTTTTGTCAATATTTGCTGGAATAGTAATCTCATTATTGTTTATTGGAAATATAATACTTAGCTATAGATCAAAGTATGTTAAATTGAAAAAGGAAAATAACTTGGTAAAGAAAGAGGTTCAGAATTTAAGAAAATTACCAATGCAAGAGTAGTCTATGTATAACACAATAATAGTTTTCTCCATCATTATATCGACTTTTAGCATAATTTTTGTGTTAAGTAGAAAAGATTTTTTTAAAGAAAGAAAAAGTAAGCTCCCTTTCGAATACATAAAGGGGATGAAATATATCCTATCTGAAGAACCCGACAAAGCGTTAGATACATTTTTATCTGTCATTGATCTTGACCAAGATACAATTGAAACTCATATGATCTTAGGGAACCTTTTTAGAAATAGAGGTGAAGTTAATAGAGCTATAAGGATTCATCAAAATTTAATAGCAAGACCAGAGCTTGATAATTTAGTTAAGCAAGACTGTCTTCTCGAGTTAGCGAAGGATTATTTAAAAGCAGGTTTATTTGATCGTGCAGAGAATATATTGATAGACTTATCAAATAAAAATTTAAGTGATAAAGATTATGAGATGGTATGTAGAAATCTTATCCATCTTTATGAATTAGAGAAAGATTGGGAAAAGGCAATAACAACATCCATAAAGGTACAGTCACTAACTAAACAAGATCATTATTCGGAAGTAATTTCCCAATATTATTGTGAGCTAGCAGAGATTAATTTATCACAAGCTGGAGAAGATAACTTTGAAAATGCTAGGAAAAATATCTTACAAGCAATAAAATATGATAAAAATTGTGTTCGTGCTCAAATTTTAATGGGGGACATATATGCTAAGAATGAGGAATATAAAAAATCAATAGATCAGTATGTGGCTGTTTGTGAAAAATCTCCAGAGATTCTATACATGGTTTATGAAAAATTGAAAGAATCCTATAGTAGAATAAATAAGAGTGAAAGTTTTTTTAAATATATGACTAATTTTATAAATCACTCTAGTTTTTCATATCTTAATGAGATGAAAAATATTGGAATTAGCAAAAGTGAGCTAGAAGGGTTATACGATAAAGCATTTAATGAAGGTGCGGTTTCATTTGTTACCTTAGATAATTATCTTGATCTAATCGCTAATAATGAAATTGCTTATGATAATGAGAGCTTAAGCAATATAAGAAACTGTATCAAGAAATATATTGAACATGACAGCCACCATAAATGCTCAAATTGTGGTTTTATTAGTATGCAGCATTTTTGGCAATGCCCCAGTTGTAACAGGTGGTCTTCAATTAAGAAATCTAATTTAAAAGATTTTATTGATAGTAGTACATATGTCGTCAAAAAATAAAGATAATCAAAGTATTATAGTTGCGTTAGATTATCATCGTAAAAAAGATGCCATAGAAATGGCTAAGCGTTTAGACCCATCAATCTGCAATCTTAAGGTAGGACTTGAGCTTTTTATTAGTGAAGGACCAAAGATTATTAGTGATTTAAATAATCTTGGTTATAAGATTTTTTTAGATTTAAAACTCCACGATATACCAAATACAGTCCAAAATAGCTGTAAAATGGCTGCTGATCTAGGAGTTTGGATGTTAAATGTACATGCATTAGGTGGTAGAAAAATGCTAGAAGCTGCAAAAAATATTTTTGAAATAAATAATTATTCTACAAAGCTAATTGGGGTAACAATTCTAACTTCTCTTACTTCAAATGAACTAAATGAAATTGGACAAAATCAAGATATAAATAATCAGGTAACAAAATTAACAGAACTATGTATGAATCTAAATTATGATGGAGTGGTTTGTTCTCCACATGAGAGTAAAAGTTTATATTCAAAATATAAAAATAATATAATTCTAGTATGTCCAGGAATAAGGGATGGAGATATTAAGATTAATTCTGATGATCAGAAAAGATATATGAGCCCTATAGAAGCGGCAAGAAATAAAGCAACTTATATAGTTGTTGGAAGACCAATAACGGGGTCAGAAAATCCTTCATTAAGTTTAGAGAAGATAAATAATCAGTTCAAGGAAGGCGCTAAAAATGAATAAAAAAAAATCTAATATTAGAAAAGCCGTATTTCCAGTAGCTGGATTAGGTACTAGATTTCTTCCCGCAACCAAAGCATCGCCAAAAGAGATGCTTGCTGTTGTAGATAAGCCATTAATTCAATATGCTGTAGAAGAAGCCGTTTCATCAGGAATAGATGTGCTAATTTTTATAATTGGCAGAAATAAGGAGCAAATAACAAACCATTTTGATAGAGCGCATGAATTAGAAAATGAGCTGAAAATTAAAAATAAGAAAAAAGAGTTAGAGCAAATTGAAAAGATACTTCCAAAGAATATTAAATGCATCTATATAAGACAGAAAGAAGCATTAGGGCTTGGACACGCTGTTCTTTGCTCAGAACCTGCAGTTGAAGATGATCCGTTTGCTGTAATTCTTGCAGATGATTTAATACATACACAAGGTGATAGTTGTCTTACACAAATGTGTTCAAAATATCAGGAATTACAAAGAAGTATTATATCAGTTGAAGAAGTAGATAAGTCTAATATTCATAAATACGGAGTAATTGATGGAGAAAAGATTAATTCAACTGACTGGCTCTTGAATAGTATTATTGAAAAACCTAGTGCAGATAAAGCACCAAGCAATATGGTTGTTGTTGGAAGATATATTTTTAATTCCTCAATATTTGAATATCTTAAAAAAACGGAGCCAGGTGCTGGAAATGAGATTCAATTAACGGACGCCATATATAAACAAATAAAAAATGAAGAAGTTTATGCATATCAATTCAAAGGCAAGAGATATGACTGTGGTACGAAGATAGGGTTTTTGAAAGCAACAGTACAGTATGGGTTGAGTCATCCAGAATTATCTAATGAATTTTCTGACTATCTAAAAAAAATATGATAACTATAATGGCTCCCCGGGACGGGCTCGAACCGCCGACCTGGTGATTAACAGTCACTCGCTCTACCAACTGAGCTACCGGGGATTGTTTATTTACTAGCCTTTTTAATCCTACTAATAGCCTCATCTAAGTTTGCGAGACTTGTAGCAAATGAGATTCTAACATGATTTTCGACCCCAAATGAAGAGCCTGGGACTACAGCTACACCTGCATTTTCTAAAAGGTACTCACATAACTCAGAATCATTAGTAACATTTTTAAGATTTTTTATTAAACCACTAACATTAGGGAAAGCATAAAAGGCCCCATTTGTTTCAGTATATACAATACCTTCTATTTTATTTAAAGACTCATATAAAAAATCAGCTCTAGCTTTATATTCCTTTACCATATGAGAGATATCATAGGACGTATTATTTAAAGCTTCTTCAGCTGCATACTGCGCAATTGAACAAGGGCATGACGTACTTTGAGACTGTATTTTCTTCATTGCATTTATTATTTTTATATTTCCAGCTGTGTAACCAATTCTCCAACCAGTCATAGCGTAAGCTTTTGAAACACCATTTAAAATAACAGTCCTATCTTTTAATTCTGGGCATATAGAAAGAATATTATAAAACTTTTCCCCATTAAATATTATGTGCTCATAAATATCATCAGATGCTATTAGAATATTTTCATATTTTTTTAAAACAGAGCAAATTTCTGAAAGCTCATTTTTAGTATAAACTGCACCAGTAGGATTACATGGGCTATTAATCATTATCATTTTTGTTTTACTATTTATTGATCTCTCAAGCGTTTCTTTATCTAGTTTAAAATTATTCTCTGGTTTAGTTTTTATAATAATTGGGTTTGCTCCAGACAATTTTACTATTTCAGGATATGATACCCAGCATGGACCAGGAATTAAAACTTCATCACCTTCTTCTAGATATGCCTGACATAAATTATAAATACTTTGTTTACATCCTGCAGAAACTATTATTTCATCTTCAACATAAGATAAATTATTTTCTTTTTTAAACTTATTTATAATTGCATTTTTTAAAGTCTTAGTTCCATCAACTGGGGTGTATTTAGTTTTCCCTTCTTTAATTGCGGCTATTGCTGCATCTTTAATAAAATCTGGTGTGTCAAAATCAGGTTCACCAGCAGTTAATGCTAGTATGTCTCTTCCTTGAGCTTTTAGCTCACGAGCTTTCATGCTCATAGCTATTGTCGCAGATAGCTCTGTTTTAGAAATTCTTCTGGAAAGCTTCATATTAAAATAATGTGCACATATATTATGATGATATTATGATATTCTTATTGTAATTGATAGTATATTTTTAAGAAATTTTATAATTTTTGACATGAAAAGTAAAAAATTCAAATTATGTTCAGATTATAGTCCGTCTGGAGATCAGCCGAGTGCAATATCAAAAATTCTTGATGGAATTAGTAATGGATTTAGGTCTCAAGTTTTACTTGGAGTAACTGGCTCAGGGAAAACTTTTACTTTAGCAAATGTTATAGAGTCAATTCAAAGACCAACAATAGTATTAGCTCCAAATAAAACACTTGCAGCCCAATTATATGGAGAAATGAAAGAATATTTTCCTGAAAATGCGGTAGAGTATTTTGTTTCCTATTATGACTATTATCAACCTGAAGCTTATGTTCCAGCTAAGGATGCTTATATAGAGAAAGATGCTGCAATAAATGATCATATTGAGCAAATGAGATTATCAGCAACAAAGGCATTATTTGAGAGAGAAGATACAATAATAGTTGCTACGGTTTCTTCTATTTACGGTTTAGGAGATGCTAAATCATACCAAGAGATGGTGCTACATTTGTCTAGAGGTGAAATTACGAATCAGAGAGTAATTTTAAGAAGACTTGCAGAATTGCAATATGTGAGAAACCAAGTAGAACTTAAAAGAGGAAGTTTTCGTGTTAATGGTGACATTATTGATATTCATCCGGCTGATTCTGAAATTGAAGCTGTAAGAATAGAACTCTTTGGCGATGAAATAGAGAAGTTAAGTTACTTTGATTATTTAACTGGAGAAATATTTAGAGTAGTACCAAGGTTAACTATATACCCTAAAACCCATTATGTAACACCAAAAGAAATACTAACAAAAGCAATTAAAGATATTGAAATTGAACTAGAAGATAGGTTAAAAGAACTAAAAGAGCAAAATAAACTTGTTGAAGCCCAAAGGTTGGAAGAAAGGACTAACTTTGATTTAGAAATGATTAGTGAGATCGGTTATTGCTCAGGGATTGAAAATTACTCTAGATATTTATCTGGAAGGTTGCCAGGAGAACCACCACCTTGTTTATTTGATTATATGCCATCAAATGCTTTTATGATTATGGATGAAAGTCATGTAACAATTCCGCAGTTTATAGGAATGTATAGGGGTGATAGATCTCGTAAGCAAACATTGGTTGATTTTGGATTTAGGCTGCCATCTGCCCTTGATAATAGACCCTTAATGTATGAAGAATTTGAATCTATTTCTCCACAAACAGTGTATGTATCAGCTACACCTGCTAAATATGAATTAGATAGGTGCGACCAAGTTATTGAGCAGGTAGTAAGGCCTACAGGGCTTATAGACCCAATAGTTGAAATTAGGCAGGCGTCTACTCAAGTTAATGATTTAATAAAAGAAGTTTGCTCAAGAATTAATTTAAATGAGAGGATTCTTGTTACAACTTTAACAAAACGTATGGCAGAAGATTTATCTAGTTACCTTATAGAACAAAAAATAAAAGTTAAATATTTACATTCTGATATAGATACTGTGGAAAGAGTAGAAATTATTAGAGGGCTCAGACTGGGAGAATTTGATGTCCTTGTGGGTATTAATTTATTAAGAGAAGGTCTTGATATACCCGAGGTATCTTTGGTAGCTATACTAGATGCAGACAAAGAAGGTTTTTTAAGGTCAGAAAGGTCCCTAATTCAAACAATAGGAAGAGCAGCAAGACATATAAATGGGAAAGCTATACTCTACGCTGATAATATTACCGATTCTATTAAGAGAACTATTGAAGAGACTGATCGTAGAAGAGACAAACAAATACAACATAACAAAGCAAATAAAATAACACCAAGAGGTGTTAAAAAGGCTGTTCCAGATATAATGGAAGCAGAAATAGCTAAAAAGAATGCAGAAAAAAACTACATAGATAAAGAATTCTTAGAAAACTATAAAAATAAAAGTCCAGAAATAGTTATAAAGAAAATTAAAAAACTAGAAAAGAAAATGTATGACTATGCATCAAATTTAGAATTTGAAGATGCAGCAAGAGTTAGAGATGAAATTAAAAATATAAAAACATTTGTTTTCGGGGTTGAGGATATAGATAAAGTCATCTAATTTTTATTATAATTCTCCCCATTGAATTGCCGTTTATCATTTTATTTGAATATTTTAAGATTTCATTCATAGTAATTGTTTTAGTATGTATAGTATTAATTTTTTTTGGATAATATATTGTAGAAAGTTTTTTCCAAATGGAAAGTCTTTTCTGAATCGGGTAATTTGTTGAAGTGACACCTAAAAGATTAATTCCCCTGATTAGAAAAGGTAAATTAGATGTTGCAATTTCTGAACCTGCTGACATCCCAATTGAAACAATATTGCCACCGTAATTTACTTTCTTTATTAACCATGGCAAAATTTTTCCACCAGTATTATCTATAGCTCCACTAAATTCTATTTTGCTCAAAATATTTTTTTCTAATTTTATTTTATTAAGGATGATTACTTTAGTAGCACCTATCTTCCTTAAATATTCTTCGGAGCTATGCTTTCTAGTTATTGCATGAATTTCATACCCTAATTGGCTTAAGATATTGATAGCAAAACTACCTACACCTCCAGTTGAGCCTGTAATCGCAAAGGGCCCAGATATCTTATTCTGATTATTTTGCTTTAACTTTTCAACTGCTAGAGCGACCGTAAATCCTGCTGTACCTAGTTTCATAGAGTCTATTAAACTTAGCTCTTTAGGTAGTTTGACTGTCATAGAACTTGGCAAGTATACATATTCAGAGAAACTTCCATTTAACGTTTCTCCTAGGCCAAAACCAGTTGCAAGAACTTTATCGCCAACATTAAATTTTTTTGAATTAGTTTCGTATACTTCTCCACATAGGTCTAATCCAGGAGTCAAAATGTCTTCCCTTATTATCTTTGTTTTACCCGTTACAGATAAAGCATCTTTATAGTTTAGAGAAGAATATTTTACCTTAATAAGAATCTCATCTTTGGCCAGACTTCTTACACTCTTTTCCACTGACTCCAACTTATGTATGCCACCTATTAACGAAACTTGCAATGACTTATAACTATTTAACTTTTTTTTGTATTTTTTCATAGATCTCTTCAGCTAGATTAACTGCTGTTTCTAAGGACTTATTTGTTACAGTTATATGGCCCATCTTCCTCTTTTTTCGTGGTGTTTTTTTGCCATATAAATGTAGATTTGCACAATTATACTCCTTAATAATTTCAAAATTTGGCATACCTTGTTCCCAAACATCACCTAATAGATTAATCATAACTGATGGCTCCAATAGCTTTGATTTAGTTGGTTCACTATCACTTAAAACATTAACTTGTTGCTGAAATTGAGAAATATCACATCCCTCAATAGAAAAATGACCACTATTATGCGTCCTTGGCGCAATCTCATTTACTAGTATTTTCTTGTCACTACTAATAAAAAATTCTATACCTATAACGCCAACATAATTTAAGTTTTTTATTATTTTTTTAGCTATCCCTAATATTTCTTGTGTACTAACTTCATCTAAAGAAGCAGGAACTTTAGACATATATAATATATTATTTAAATGCTTATTTTCTGATATAGGAAGAAACTCAATATGTCCATCTTGATAACAACCAGCAATTATAGAAACTTCTCTATCTAGATTAACTTTCTTTTCCAATATACACTCAACAGATTTTAGCTCAGTAAAAGCAGAAGTTAACTGTTGATTATTATTTACACTAATTTGACCTTTCCCGTCATACCCTAGACCTGTTGTTTTAAGAATAGCTGGATACATATCAGTAGAATTTAAATCTTTTATATCATCATGATTACTAATTATCAAAAAATCAGTTACTGGGATATTATTTCTCTTTAAAAAATCTTTTTCTAATTTCCTATTTTGAGTGATTTTTAAAATTTTTGATGATGGAAATACATTTATACTTTTTTCTAGATATTCTAGGGTTTTATAAGAAATATTTTCAAATTCTGTGCTACATACATAGCATTCATTTGCGATGATATCGAGGCTTTTCATATCATCATATTCAGCTTCTATATATTTGTCAGCTTCTTTTGCAGCAGGGCATAATTTATCTGGATCATAGACTAAAACCATTTTATTATTTCTTTTTGCTTGTTGGAGAAAGAGTAGCCCAAGTTGCCCTCCGCCAAGCATTCCGATATATTTTCTATTTTTTTTTGTCATTCTATGAATCTAGTTTCATTTCTAAGACTTTCTTTTTTTGCTTTTCTCTGTATTTGACAAGTTTTTTTTCTACATCTTCATTATGTGTACTAATCATACTGATAACAAATAATGCTGAGTTAATAGCTCCAGCCTCTCCAATAGCAAATGTGGCTACTGGAACACCTTTAGGCATTTGTACTATTGATAGAAGAGAATCATTTCCCTCTAAATGTTTTGTTGGTATTGGCACGCCAAGCACTGGAATTTCTGTAGAAGAGGCGATCATGCCTGGAAGATGTGCTGCTCCACCTGCCCCAGCTATTATATATTGAATTCCTCTTCCTTTTGCTTTTTTAGCATAATCATACATTTCGTCCGGTGTTCTATGGGCAGATATAACTTTAGCCTCATATGGAATATCAAACTCATCAAAAACTTTAGTAACTTCTTGCATTACGTTCCAGTCACTATCGCTGCCCATTACGATGCCAACTAATGGTGTCTTTTCATCTGTCATATATACCACCGTCTAAATTGTGTTATTATAATACATATATGCTTTGCTATCTATAAACCTAGCCTTGTTTTTGTAATTAGTATAAATGGAAAAATCACTATACACATCAAATTTAAGAAATTATAAAAAAATATATCAAGGAAAGGTACGCGATGTATATGAAGTTGATGATGAAAATCTTCTAATAGTTACAACTGATAGAATATCAGTATTTGATACTATTTTACCTACATCAATACCTAATAAAGGAAAAATACTTAATCGGATTTCACTTAATTGGTTTGAGCGCTATAAAAATATTATAGAAAATCATTTAGCAAAAATTAAAATAGATGATCTTAATATATCCAAAGATGAATGCGAGTTAATCAAAGAAAGGTCAATTGTGGTTAAAAAATGTAAAGCTATCCCAGCTGAAGCGATAGTTAGAGGCTATATTATTGGTTCTGGCTATAAAGAGTATAAAGAGACAGGATCTATATGTGATATTGAGTTACCTAAGAATTTAAGAATTAGTTCTAAATTTGAATCACCAATATTTACCCCATCAACAAAAGCAAATGTAGGAGATCATGATGAAAATATTTCTTATAAAGAATTTAGTAATTTAATAGGAGATAAGACTGCTAAGCAAATTAAGGATATTAGTTTAGAAATATTTAATGATGCATCAGAATACTTAATTGGGAAAAATATTATATTAGCTGATACAAAATTTGAATTTGGAATAACTGATGAGAGTAAGTTGGTTCTAATTGATGAGATTTTAACTCCTGATTCATCAAGATTCTGGCCACTTGAGACTTACTCAGAAGGGGAAA
>MDSZ01144925.1_pt1 | contig 10698 bp, 3 predicted proteins | sample 811201 | NCBI WGS metagenome assembly MDSZ01 (sample SAMN05326647, study PRJNA326480) | marine metagenome | isolation source: seawater | place: Indian Ocean: North | collected 2010
GTCGTCTGTTCTATGAGTTCGTGAGGATCTAATTATGTGTGAACCAGTCAGCATAATTATGGGGGTCATGTCTGCTGGCCTTCAAATCATGCAGCAGCAGGCAGCGACTAGAGCACAGAACGCACAGATAGATTTTGAAAACATGCAGGCACAGCAGGAGTATGAATACTCTGTGCTGCAAACTCAAGCGAATAGAACAGGAGAAGAACAGCAAAGACAGTTACAGGAAGACTTGATGGCACAGAATGAATACCTTGCAAACGAAGCATACGAAAGTGATATTGCACAATTAAACCTACAGCTAATGCAGGAACAAGAAGCAGCAGGACAAGCTAAAAGAGGAGCAGCGTTAGAAGCTATGGAAGCTCAAGGTGAAATACTTGCAGCAGGTCGTTTCGGTAACTCAATTCAAAACTTAATTGCAGACGCAAGACGAGAACAAGCAGCCTTTGATTATGCGACATCACAAAATTTAGCCTTTGTCGGCAAGCAGATACAAGAACAGAAGAGAGGGGCAGGCGTAGAAAGAGCTAGTCGGATTGCAAGTCAACAACCATACTTAGAGCGAACGTACTTAGATCCGTTGAAACCAATAAAACGAGGACATGTTAGTGGTCCTGGATTCTTGGGAGTGCTAAGTGCTGGAGTAAGTGGTGTTAGTACTGGATTAAGTACTTATTCAACAGGAGTACAAGCAGGTCTATGGGGGCAGCCATCAGCCGTACCACCTGCACCTAAATTACCTAGAGGGAAATGAAGCCAGCACTAACTAAGAAAACATCAAGTCGCTTAATGGGTGGCCCATCAATGGGCGGTGCTTCAACTCCTTTCCAAGAGCTATCAATAAAAGCACCTACCTTACAGCCTCAAGCTGCACCTGTTACTTCTTTTGCTCAAGCAAGTAAACCTAACGCACCTGGTGCACCTGTACTTAGCAAACCTCAGTTAACACCAGAGCCAGCAGAGATAACTAATCTTCAAAGACTAGCGAACGACCTTGGTTCTCTAAATCAAAACTTAAAACAATTCGGAACTGCTGCCATTCAATACGCAGGAGTAAGAGATGCAGAAAGAAGAGAAGATGCTAAAGCTCTTAGCCGTATTTCTTACGGTCAATTCCCAGGCCAGTCATTACTTGATTACAGAGATAAGATTGAGAAACGAGTTAAATCACACCCAGAGGATACAGAAGCAAAAGCAATGCTGGATTATATTCAGTCATTGAATCCTGTAACTTTAAAATACGCAGAGCAATACCACCAAGCGGCCCAACTTAGAAACAAATTCGACACTATTGAATCTACCTATAACAAGACAAGTTCCATAGGCGAAGTAGCTATTGAGACTTTAAGTGTTGACAGCCCAGAGTTTCAACAATGGAAAGGCGAAATACTAGCGATAGATATTGAAGATGCAAAGATTAGAAAAGAAATAGAACCTTACCAATTAGATGCTCATCAAAAATTAAATAGAGCACAAGCAGCAAAGAACTCAGATTATAAATTTAGACAATACAGGCAGAAAACTGAAACACTTCTTGCTACTAATTTTAAGTCAAACGAAACACAGCCAGAAAGCTTAGCAGCATCAATCAGTGAAACGCTAACTGAATACAGAAAGATTGCAGGAGTAGAAAAGTATCAGGACTTTGTAAAAACAATTCCTAATCAATTAGCTGTCGCTGCTGTTGATGCAGGAAGGATGAATATATTAGATAACGGTCAGAGAATACCTGCCTCAGAACCAATACCAGAAGGCAGAACTGTCGTTAGTGAGACAATAGATACAGCGACCTCAAGATTATATTTACAGAAAGCACTTGAAACTTACGAGCTAATACAAGCTGGCCCTAACGGTGAATTACTTTCTTCAAGATTAGATCCAGGTGCAAGAGAAAACTTAGAGCTAGAGATATTAAAAGTACAAGGAGAAATTAAAAACAAATATACAAATTACAATAAAGATTTAGGCGAGCAAGCCGCAACCAGGCACTCAGCTACGGCAGGATTAAACGATTCAAAAACATACGATGATATTGAAACTTCTAATGCAGCACTGCGAAGAGCAGTTGATGGTGTCAGAAACGATCCTACTCTTAAAGGTAATCAAGCAGCTATAAATAAAGGTATTAAATCTGTATCAGATCTACATAAAACTAATACAGCGATTTACACAGCACCACAGCAAAAAATATTTCAAGACAGAGCACAGGAAATAGTAGACGATCCTTACCTAACCAGTACAGAAAAGAGGCTTGGAATAGAAAACTTAGTACAGCAAGGATTATCGAATCGAAATGCTGGCCCCTTCTATAGTGCTATCAGCAAGCAACGGTCAGAGTACGGTGCTACAGAAGGGTATGACAAGTTAGCAAAAGAAAGGCTTACATCCAAAGACGGCCTACAGAGTAGGTTGATGACAGCAATAGCAGTAAGAGATGGCAACTCCAACCCTGACCAATTAACCAGTAAGCAGAACGATGAATACAGTGAAATGATTGTCGCTCTGACAAACAAAAGACAAGCAAATAGAAAGCGTGTCTTTAGCCAAAAACGCCCAGAAGGGCTTACTGATAATCAATGGTTGGCACAACAAGCAGAAGAATATAGAACGTCAGATAGAGATATAATTAACAAATTCCAAGAAGAAATTGAAGGAATTGAAGAAGCCTATAGACAGGCACAAGCCAAGAAGATTCAGATAACAGACCTCGAAGAAGTTTTTATAGGTAGAGCCAGCAATAAAATATCTAGGAAAAAAGTAAGTCTAACCACTAAGAAAAAATGGAAAAATTCTGTCGGCAATACAGCGATTCTTTCGACTGAAGAGTTTGACAAGCACTTTGCAGACTTCTACAAAACTGGATCTCTTAGCAAGGAAATGATTTTATTCTTTAAGGCTATTGGATACAACAAGAAAAAAGGTGAGCTAGTGACTGACTTCTTCAGAAAACAATATTCTGTTCATTACCCTAATAGGGTCATCAAGCCTGGAGGAAAGATAGACAAAACATTGAAATTCCTAGAAGAGAAAAACCTTCAAGGCGGCAGAAACATATTCAAAAGACAAGGAAGACTCGAAACACCTAGAACTGTCACCAGCAGTTAGCTAGTTTACCTCTAAACCTTTACCTCCCCAGTTCAAATGACAGACGAAAAAAAAGAAGGTTTTACCTACGAAACAAGAGATGACGGAATAACTGAAGTTGATTGGGAGGGTGAAGTTTATCAGCCTTCTGAATTTGAAGCTCGTGACGTAGCAACAGGGGGAGGTGCTTTCAATCCTATGAAGCATATTCCTGGGGTATCTTTCACTGAAACACTTGGAGAAGGAATTGCTGAAGGAGTTCAGGGTTATATAAGAGAAGGGATGGATTCAGGATTCTTTAGTGGTGAAGCGGTAAAAGCAGGAATGGACAGAGGCAGTGAATACATTAGGCACGACTTAGAGAAAGGAGGATTAGGAAGATCAACTAGCAAAATGCTTTTCGGCCTTGGTCGAGATGTTGTTCAGCAATCAGCAAACAGAGTTGCAGGCTTTCTTGATCCAGACAGAACGATTGCAGATGGAGATGTAGGAATATTTTTTGGAGAACCATTGGCTCCTATCTCTATGAATCCTGTAGAGAAATTTGGACAACATGCAGCAGGCTATGCAGCACTTTGGTTCTCAGGTGGAGGTCTTATAAAATGGGCAGCACCTAAAGCATTAGCACTTCCAGGGGTAGCAAAAGCCACATCCAAGGTCGCACCATTAATTCACAAGCTAACTCCAGGGGCACAAAAGATTTTACAAGGAGCCTCTACTAAGACTGGAAACTTAAGTGGAATAGGGATTGGCAATGCAAATATTCCATTTACAGGGTTACCTTGGCAGCAAGCCGTCTTGGGAACAGGAAAACTATATGTAGACGGCCTAGTTCCAGGGTTTATCTACGACTACACCTTTACCGAAATAGGGCCAACAGGTCATTACGAAGAGCTAGAGAATGGTATGCAGAAATGGATAGCAGATAATAACTGGACACTTGAAAGAATCACAGACGACACAAAACTATCTGACGCTTATTTGCAAACTGCTGCCGTAGGAACTCTTTACGGAGGATTGTTTAACGGAATATTTAAAAGTCCTAGCTCATTTAAAGCTTTTAACAGGTATAGAAAATTCCAGAAACTTACCAAACAAAGACAAGACGGTGTAACAGCAGCAAAACTTCTTGATGCAAAAAATCAAGGAGATGGGCCAATCAAAGAAAGAATAGACAAAGCTATTAAAGGAGATAAGAAAGAGCAAAAAAGACTTGTACTGCAAGGCATTATCAATCCAGAGGATTTTAAACAAGGAAACCTTTTCACTCCTGAACAGCTAATAGAACTAGAAAGACTTGACTTAATTGTTAGAGAAGATGCACCAAGAACAGAATCTATTATTGCCGCAACACCAACTGACGCAGAGATAGTAGGAGAAGCGGCTGCAACAGGACAGGCTTTACAAAAAGCAGCACAAGAAGGCGAGATAGATATACATACTCAACCTGATCTTGATCTCAACGGTGAGCCAAACGCAAAAGTAAGTCTTGACCAGAACCCAGGAGCAAAGCCTCTTGCAAGACAAACACGGATGGAGAAGACATCTAATTTATTTGTCGATCCAGAAACTTATCAATACAAGGCAGACGCAGATCCAAAGACAGGATCAGTCGGATCTATTGACCCTAAAACTGCATACAACCCTAGACTTGCTGGCTACATTACTGTTTGGAAAAATCCAGCAGACGGTAAAACTTATGTCGTCAATGGGCATAACAGACACGCAAAAGCAGTACAAGAAGGAATTGAAGATCAGCTAGTTTGGGATATTTCAGACGAAGCCGCTACAGCAGCAGACGCAAGAAGAATAGCTGCAACCGATAATATTGTTGATGGCAGAGGAACAGCATTAGATGCAGCCAAGCTCTTTAGAGAATCAGATCTAACAAGAGAGCAATGGATGGAAAGAGGCGTAAGTCTTCGTGGTGAAATAGGCAATGTCGGGTTTGGACTTTCTCAACTTCCAGAAGATGTTTATAAAGGAGTCGTGCAAGGAAGTAAGGACTTTTACAAGAAAGCAGCACTAATTGGACAAGCAAATCTAGGAGAAGAAGTAACCAGAGACTTATATAAAACATTCAAAAAGACACCTTCTATCTCTATCGAAGCAATTCAGGAAGCGATTGTTATCGCCAGAGACGCACAGGTAGGTAAAGGAGATCCTAGCCTGTTTGATTTTCTTGAAGATGGAGGCAAGGAATTTAAAGCGTTACTAGCAGACCAAGAAACTAACTTTGTAAAATTAGCAAGAACAAGGGTTCTTTTAAAGAGACGACTAAAAGAAACAATAGAAGCTCTTAAAGGTGATTTAAAAGGAGCAGGCACAGAAACAGCAAAAGCCAAAAAGAGAGCAGGTACAAAGATAGGGGCGAAGACAGTTAAAGATCTTCAAGTAGCAGAGCAAGTTTTAGAACGCTTTGATCTTGCTTTATCTAACCCAGACAGCGAAGCTTCTAAAGTTTTCAGGAAAATAATAGAGAAGCAAGGCAAAAAGAAATTCTCTCAAAGTACCGCTAACTCAGCAATTAAAGAACACATAGATGAGTTAAGAGAAGCACTTGAGGATTCACCAATATTCCCAAGGGATAAGACACCAGTTAAGCCTATTGTTTCTCCAAAGAAAAAAGCAAGAGTACGCAGAGCTTCTAAGAAAATTACGCAAGAAGCTGCCAAAGAAGAGGCTCTACTAGGAGATCAAAGATTCCAAGCACCTGAAGTACCTCCTAAACCTGAACCAATATCGACAGCCGTAACAAAAGCAGACAAGAAAACACCTATCTCTGCTTTCTTGAGACAAGCTCCAGAGGAGATGCAAGGAGAGATTGCGATACAAAGATTGCTTGATGCAATGAATAAGTTTAGCGATGGATTCAAGAGAGAAGGTAGAACTTCTATTGATACTGTCGGTGATTTAGCCAACCTCTTGAATGTCGCAAGAGTTGCTACTGAAGAATCAGTACAAAAAGCATTAAGAGATGTCGAAAAGATCTTTGTCTTCTTGCAGCAAGACACTGCTGACGTACTTCCATTTGGAAGAACAATTCTGAAGATGGCTTCAGAGGATAGAAAAGCTTTGTTATTAGATAGAGCAGGAAGTCTTGATGCTGATATTCAAGCTTTAGGGCCAGAACCTAAGAAGCCAAGGCGTTCAAGGAATAAAACACCTGAAGCTATTAAGGCTTATGACGAAAGACTTCGTATTTACAACGAATACTGGAAGAAGAGAAACGCATTAGAAGAACAGAAAGGTCTTATCGATCCTTGGGACGAAGAGATTAATAATGTTAAGGATGAAGATTTAGACAAGCCTTTATCCATTCTTCCTGAGTTTGCTCGCAAGACTGATCTTGGTAATGGAGTTACATCCAAGCTTAGACAAGAGGTTGCTTTCCTTGCAGAGTTAAGAAAGATTGTCAAAGAGGTTGCAGGCGTAGATGTTCAAGTTGAAATTCGTCCAACACTAGAGGGATACCATGACGCAGGATCTGCTGCTGCATACGGAACTCAAGAAGGAACTTTCTACACGGCCTATGGTCAGTTTGGCCCTAGAGAAATTACAGGAGAACTTGATGATTTAGTTCTCTTGTCAATGGGTTCTAAGGAGTATGGAAGGCTATGGAGTCAAAGAGACATGGTAATGGCTGCCTACCATGAATCATTCCACAGAATACAAACTAGATTCTTAACAGCTAGAGAATTAAGGCTTTTACAGCGAAACGACAAAGCAATTAGGAAGCTTGCAGCAAGAGTAGTAGACGCACAACTAAAAACAAAAGGCTCAGATTTTGCTCGTCAACTACTAGACGGAACAATCTCTAGCGATGAAGCACAGGCTATTGCTTTCTCTGGTTGGTGGGAGTTTGGCGATCTTTATAAGCAAGCTACATGGGCAGAGCCATTTAGAAAACTTGCCGAGATTACTCAAAGAATTGCAAACTTCTTAAAAACAAGAAAGTTCAATACATGGGAAGAGATCTTTGAAGAATCTTTCTACGGAGAAATGGCTCAAAGACCAGAGCTAAGAGGCCCAGACAAGAAAGCCAACATGAGAGCAAGGCAAGCACAGAAGGGTACAAACAAATCTCTTACTGCTCCTAATGGCCCAATGATGTCAGTTAATAACAACAGTATGCCACCAGATATGGGTGACGGTGATCCTGATTTTGCAGTGAGATTTGCAAGATTGCTTGAAGATAATAAGGAGAGAATTGCTAGTGGAGAAATCACAAGAGCACAGTTATGGGCTGAAAATAACTATCAAAAAGTTAGAAGTGAATCGGGTAAATATGTTTACAACTATCAAAGCGAAGACCTTTTAGAAGGTATGAACGCCATGACCAGAGCAGAAGCTAGGTCAAGGGCAGAACTTACTGGTGCTCCTGTCTTTGATGGCATTGAAGTTCAACGGCTTAACCACAAATGGTTTGAAGATAGAGGCGCAGATGGTAGTGCAATTCTTTCAGGACTTAAGTCTTTAACTAAAGGATTCCAAAAGTATGAAATCGGTGCATTGCATAGAGCGATGGACTTTGCCGACAAGCTTCAATTAAGAGCACAGATCGAGGCGACAAAGTGGAAAGATGTAGACGCAGATCCAACATTAGACAAGCGTATTCAGCTAGCTCGCCTAGTAACTTCTGCTGACTCAGCAAGAAGGATGCACTTAGCGATTATGAATATCACAAGAAGATGGGGGCAGCTTGGTCAAGAAATGCAGCTACCTAGAGATATAGATACTTATGAATTACCAGAGATGGCTTGGCTGCCTGAAGTTGCTGAAGAGGTAAGTGACGGCCCTCCTCCAACTGGAAGTGTCGTAGAACAAGCGATTGCAGATGAGTTACTTATTCCTACAGGCACTAATCCTGCAATGGAAGAGCTAGCTGACAAGTTTTTAGGAGTCAGGGAAGCGTTGGAGACAGGAGAGATAGATATAGATGCGACTGCTTCAGCAGATGAAATTGCTGACACGATGTTGATACTAGGAGAATCACCAGGGTCAGCAGAGAAAACCTTTAATCATCTCAAAGAGCTTGACCCAGCAGAAGCACAAGGTCAGTGGATAAAAGCATTGCACATGCTGAGAAGTAGCAACTTAATTAGTGGTGGTGTGACTGCAACAAAGGCTTCTGTTAACGGAATCTTCAACATGAACTTACTAGCGATAGAGCAAGCTGGTGGATTCCTTATGCAGGGTGACTACGAAAGAGCGTTGTACTCAGCACAAATGATTGGAAGCTACTTCAATAACTTGAGGATGGGATTCAGAAACGCTGCTATAGGATTCAAGACAGGTAGACCAATAGGAAATTTAGACAGAACAACTATTGATGCTCTTGGCAAAGCTGCTGAAGTTGATGCTCAAGGAGAACTTATAGCTCAAAACAGAAGGACAGGATTAACAGTAAATACATTGGACATGGAAGAGAAATTTGCCAAAACAAAAACTGGCAAACTTTATAATGCTTTATGGCAAGCACTAGGAACACCAGGAATAAGACTTGCTGTAACTATCGATTCCTTTAACAGCACAGTGGCTGGATGGAGCTACGAGTTCTTTAGGCACATGCCCAGAGGAATGGAACTAGCAGTTAATAGAGGACATAAAAAATACAGCAAAGAAGCCTTTGAAGAAGCTTACGCATACGCTCAGAAGAGAGTTGATAACGCAGTTAAAGGTGCAGTCATAGACGGAAAAAATTTAACTGAAGTCGCCTTGGATAGTCCACATGCTCAAGACTTTATGGATGCGGTCAACTTTACCGAGAACATACAAGCGACAATGGAGCCAAGGAGTATTGAAGATGGTTTTAACAAAGGAAAAGCACAAGGATTAGAAGGTCAAAAGCTACTTGAGTATGCACAAAACTGGGTTAAAGAAGGCGACTGGCTGCAAAAAGTGGCTCATGGAATGACAAATGACTGGGCTGTAACCCCTGGAAGAATTGGTTCAATCCCAGGAGTTCTTTTAACAGAAGGAGCAAAGATGCCTTTAGGTATTGGCCCTGTTGTTAAATTTGTCCAGCCATTTATGAGAGTGCCTACAAATATTCTTAAGGCAGTTGCAAGAAGAACACCAGCAGCAGTTCTCGTAGATACATGGTGGAGAGATATTGCAAGTAGCGACCCAGGTGCTAGGGCAAGAGCAATGGGGCAAGTAGTAATGGGAAGCAGTGCCTTAGTTTTGCTTTGGGGTGCAACCAATATGGGCAGAATGAGAACCAATGGAGGAGGGCCAAGAGAATATGCGGCAAGAGAGAAATGGTTAAAAGATAGGCAGATGCCTTACAGCATCCAGTTCTGGGATGACGATGCAAATTACTGGGGTGCTCCTATATCAATGGCAGCACTAGAACCATTCTCAACATTGTTTGGAGCCTTGGGTGATTACAACGATGCACAAGCAATGATGACAAACGAAGAAAGAGATACTTGTGCAGAGTCTTTATGTCTCGACATTATCAGGATGCAAGCAGGTGGCTTGCTAAGTCAGACCTATTTCACTGGTATTAGTGAACTTGTCGATGCTGCCTTTGACAAGAATATGGTTACTAGCGGATCAAATAGACAGCAGGCAATGGAAAGATTTGTGTATAGAACAATTTCGACAATGATTCCTTACTCTTCTGCTTTAAGACAAGCAAGACAGGAAGTAGATCAAACTCCTAGAAGAATTGAGCCTGACACTATAGAGACAGGAGCAATGAGCTATTGGAACGAGGCTTGGGCAACTATTAAAAACGGAATCCCTGGTCAGTCAGAGGAAAATCCTCCAATACTTGACTGGTCTTCTCCTGGGGCAGAACCAGTACAAGCACCTCACATCTTGTACTCAAGAGATATGGCTGAAAACTATCCTTGGATGGCAGCCGTTGCTCAGTACACACCACCTTTCGGAGCCTTTAAGCGAGGCAGACAAATAAATGATCCCATAACGCAGGTCTTGGTTAATCTTCACGGAAAAGGAACAGCGTTCTTAGGGCCAGTTGCAAGCGACTTCCAACGAAAGGATTTATATTTGTCGCCCTCAGAGTTGAACGAGTACAGACGCATATTTGCAACAGTCAAGATTGGTGGCCTTACATGGAGAGACAGGATGATGCAGCTAATAAGCACGGAAAATTGGCAAGTCTTAGGCAAAATGGATGAACAAGAAGGTATAAGCTCTAAGGAGCCAAGCAGACAAGCGGCTCAAGTTCAAAAGTTAATCACTGAGTACAAGAAAGAAGCTAAGAAAAACTTCAAGCTATACACAGCTAAAGGAAGATTGATTGCTGACGAAGAAGAAAAATCAAAAAGAAGAAAGACTCAAACAGAAGTTATAATGCAAAATAAGAGTACTACGTCAGAATTTAACCAGAAGGTTAACTACTAAGCCATGAGTTACACAGCATCGTACATAGTCAATTCAAATTCAGCACAGGGTACTACTGACTTTCAGTTCACCTTCCCTTACATCAAAGAAGAGCACATTGAGGTTTACCTTAATTACACCAAGATCACTCAAGGATCAGGATCTAACCAATATCAAGTAATAACTAACGTATCTCCTAAACTTATACGACTTAATACAGGTATAGCGTCAGCAAATCTAAGAGTAGAAGTAAGA
>MDSZ01188148.1_pt1 | contig 10698 bp, 9 predicted proteins | sample 811201 | NCBI WGS metagenome assembly MDSZ01 (sample SAMN05326647, study PRJNA326480) | marine metagenome | isolation source: seawater | place: Indian Ocean: North | collected 2010
TCGAAATGAACCTGTTTTTTATTCTCTAAACTTGGTGTATCGAGTGATTTTATATCAATTTTTTTTAATGTAATACGCTTATTTGTTTTTTGCGGAACACGTTTTCTTGTTTCATTCGTTTTATGTTTTACTGGCTCTTTACCATGTACAGGACATATACTTGTTCCACAATCTTTGTTTTCTAAATTGCAAGTACACCAATTACGAGATTCTTTTTGTTTATTTGATGTCCAACTTGGTTGACAACCTGTTGCACAACTTCCAGCTGGAACCGTTTCACAACTTGTAAAACATTTAGAATCTTTAGGTTCTGCTTGATGAATTATTGTAGGAATAGTAGTAATTACACTATTACCATTTATACGATTCACCGGTTCCATATATTTTAAATGTAATTTCTTAAAAATATCTTCTTCTGATTGTACATCTACTTTTAATTTCTCTTCATCCTTCTTTTTTCCAGCTTTTTTAGATAATCCATGTTCATTTAACGATACGCCCAATTTTAATGCATAAGCCCGCATACTTGTATTAAATTCTTTACTTCCTGTAAAATAAAGTATTGCAAATGGAAATTCTTCAGGAGGTGTATACATGAAATCAACACGTCGAGCTGTTTGATAATATGGTAGTTTTGCTATCACAAAACTTTTTGTGTCTCCTTCTGATAATATTTCCAAAATAATATTTCTTGTTTTTAATTCATTAATGAAAGAGCGAAAAAAATAAGGATCTTTTGCTGTTAATATGACATCAATATCTCCTGATTCTTTCAAACCTCTACGATAACTGCCTACTATTTCAAATTTTGCATCTGCCGTTTTGACTTTTTCAAATATATCATTAATTTCTATATTGTATTTATCAATTTCATCACGAGGAATACGCTTATTTAAGTCTTCGTAATATTTTAATCCTTTTTTTTGCACATCATTTAATAATTCTTGTTTTGCACGTAATTCTTCAATACTACTAATATTATGTTTTTCAATCAACTCTTTTGCTTTTACAGGACCTATACCATGAACTTCCGTTAAAATATGAATAGGATTTTGCTTCTCTTGTTCAAATAATGGAAGTGTATTTGTTTCAATATATATAGCTGCTTTTTCTTTGATTGCCGGACCCACATTTGGAATTTCATCCAACTGATCCAAATCAGTAATATCTTCTTGAAACGCCATAATACTATCACGTGCCTTTGTGTATGCTCGTGTTTTAATATACTTTCCTTTACTTTGCATTAATTTTGCCAACTTGGAAAGCATTTGTATGATTGTTTCATTCAACCGAGGACCACTTTTATATATTTTCTTTGTTTTATTTTGCGGTGATTTATTTTTTCTTGTTTTTCTCTCTTTTTTTGGTTTTTCTTCAGATTTATTCATAAAATATTTATATAAAATGTAAATATTTTAAAATCCAGGCTCACCAGTAAATACTTGAGTCGATTTCAAATCAGTTGTTTTAGTTTCTGTAATTACGTTAAAAAAATCTGTTAGCGATCCACTTGTTTTAAAAAATATAAATAGACCTACTAATGCAGACAAAAATACAAAAAATCCTTCTCTTATCATTTCCTTCATAGGCTTAAATTCCTTTTTTAAAAATTTTGATTCAACCAAACTTAAACCTATATAAACTGCGCTAGTTACAGCGGCTGCTAAAAATAGTTTTTCCATTATATATGAAAAAATAGAGGTTATATTCTTAATTAAAACGAATATACTAAATTAACCTAAAACTTCCACATTATCTAAAACAATCTCGTCATTCTTTTTAAATGGATCATCTAATAATTCGAAATCTTTTAAATCGATAGGTTCATCGTGTATCATAATTTTTTCATCATCATCGTCTTCTTCAGCCTCTTTCATAGCTCTTTCTATACTAAGATTATTTAATGCCTCAATCGACTTAGGTGCATCTACTTCTTGTTCATTATTAGACTCATCTAATACATTATCTATATCATTAAATGTAAGTCTTGTAACTACCTCATTATCATCTTTATTCTTAATTGAGGGTACAGTTTCAGGTACTTCTTCCTTTTCTTCTTTTACCTCTTCTTCAGACTCTTCAACCTTTTCTTCTTTTACCTCTTCCTCTGGCTCTTCAATCTTTTCAATAAACACCTCTTCTTCTTGTTCGACACTCTCATCCATATATGCACGTATGATTGCTTCTGTAGGAATAGAATCACGAATTGCAGTTAAAATACACTCTTGAATCAAAATCTCAAATTCACGGTTATTTTTTTGCATTTGCAAAGGCGTTACACTCTTTTCAAATAAATATACGTTTGAATATACCTTTCGTGCAACATGGATATATACCTTATGAATAAAATCATTCAAATTAGGAATTGAAATATCAATCTTCTTTTGTTTATTTCCCACACGAATACAGGTAAGAACTTTCAACTGGATTATGTGTACACAAGTAATCAAATCTTCCAAATATTCACATGAACTACGTTCAATTATACGCTTTTTCTCGTCTTCAATAATTTGATTATTCCACTTGGGAATACGAGATAATAAGTTCTGAAATGTCATTAAATATTTGTTTGCTTCATCATTATCTAAACATAATTGCCAGGATTCATTAAAAATAGATCGAATTCCTTCATTTACTAAAGGTGTAAAGATAGTTACCAAACGACTACACCATTCATTTCTTGACTCATGTAAATTGGATAATACAAAATCGTCCATAAATAATTATAATAGCGAAATACATTTTAAATCCTTATTTGAACGAATATATATAAAATCTAATATAAACAGCATTAATAATTTCTCGTTCCTAAATTCTGATCTTATTTTGTCAAAACAAAGAGATGATGATGTTTTATCTGATTCACTAATAACATCACTCGCATTTATATATTCTATTAAATCTAAGCATGAATAACCTGATTGATAAAAATATTCAGATAATTCTGCTAACCTCTTGTGTGTTTTTTCTGTATTAGTAAGTTTATTATGAATTTCACTTAATTTACTATGATTATCATAATTACATGACTGCTTGATTAATTTATTATGTAAATTGCATATTTCTTGTTTTTCACTCATAAATTCTGGAACATATATTTCGCAAAATCGTGATAAAATGGGATTTAATAACTTATTTTTATTTTCTATTATAATGAAAAAACGAGTGTTATAACTAAATAATTCAATACATCTTCTTAGCGCTGATTGTGCGTCCATCGTTAAATATCCTGCATTTAATAATACTATCGATTTGAAAGGCACATTTTCACTTGTTTGAATATTCGACTTGGCAAAGAACTTCAACTCTTCTCTAATAAACTTAATACCTTTTCCATGAGCACAATTAACATTTAATATATGAGATTTCATTTTCTGCTTATCTCCTTTGTATACTTTATTCAAAAAGCTGTTTACTATTGTACGTTTTCCAGATCCTGATTTTCCATGAAAAATAATGTGGGGAATATTATTTGAATAAATAAAGTAATCCAATTTATTATATATATGTTGATGTATTGGCAAAATATTCATATACAAAAAATAGTTTACTTTTTTATATATTTTTAAACGCTTTCTTTTTTTATTAATATCATTTCTTTTGTAAATTTATATCTTTCATGATGCATCGTTTTTCGATGCACATTACATGAATAACAACTAATTTCTACATTATTGTTATTATGTCCATAACTATTATCTATCCTTTCTAATGACCATTGTAAAGGTTCTCTTATAAATTCATAATTTAATTTAACTTCTTCTTTACAATAGAAACATGCTAATCTACAACTAAGTAATTTATCAATTATTTCATCTAGAGTAATAATATTGTTTTCATCATATATATTTTTCTTCTTGTCTTGATTTTTATAACTATTTAATTTACTTTGCAATTCTTTCATTATATACATTTCATCATTTGTTTTTGGCGGACCTTGTTTTAATATATTGAGAACATTCATTACATCAATATTTGGATTCCAATCATCTTTCTCAGCTATTTGTCGCCTTTTCTTTTGACTGGGTTTCGCGTTCTTATTATTTTCTGTTGGTAATTGTATAATCTTTTTTTCCATTATTATACAATTATACTTTATCATAAACATCTGAATCACTTTCTAAATTATTTTGACTATTTGAATTGAAGTTAAATAAATGACCAAAACCAATAAATTTCGATTGATGACGATTATCTTCATCATGCAACGCCTGTGCAGAACTAGAATCAGAAATAACATCTGAATCAACACCATTATTTACTTCATCTTTTAAATCAACTTCTTCTATTACACCCTTTTCAAGAGAATGATTCTTTTCTAATCGAATATTTTCTGGTTTCTCATGCTTACTTAATGTTTCTCGTTTAATTCGATTAAATATATTTTGTCTCGAATATTTATTATCATCACTACTACATGTACTGCATGAAAAATTACTACTATTAGGTGAACTATTATATTTATGAGATTGTAAATATTCTTCGTCCGCATGTCTTAAATTATGATTATTTAATGCTTCTTCTGTAATCCCATAATACTCATCTGGATAGTATAATTCATGTGCTACACTATATTCTTTTTCTTTGAGTCGCTCTAATTCTCTAATCTTATCACTTACTTGACTATGAATAAAATTATAATTTTTCAAAGCATCCTCTTTCTTTTCAATATCATTTACATTAAATCCTTCAAAGTCTCGAATACCTAACTCGTGCTCAATCGAAATATTTTTGTTTAATTCCTTATATATTTTTTCTTGATTCTGATTAGATTTATACGCTTTTAACAATTTTTTTGTATCATCTACTTCATTCTTTGCAGTAATTAATTGTTCTCGAATATTTTGTTTATTTGTCAATAATTGCTCCATTTTTTTTCGTATTTTTTCATCTTCTATTGTACTTCTTACTTTTTCTATTGTTTTATTATCACGTTGCAACTGTTTTAATTCCATATTTATTTTTCGTAATTCATTTGTTTTAATTTCAATATCATTTGTATGTCGTACTTTATCTATTTCTTGCATACAATAAATATCACGTGCTTTTTTATGAAATTTTGTTGTATGAAATATTCGCATAAATATCTTATTCAAACAACCTAAATCAGTCTTATATTTATATAAATGACTAAACATGAGTGGTTCCATTTTACTGTAAATAGAGTCTTGTTGCTCAATAATAAATTCTTGTAATTGCAAAGTCAACATTTCTTCTCGATATTTTAATACATCTTTTTTCGTCAATAACATATCAATTTCATTATCAATATTTACCTTCAATTCTGTTGATCCATCTTTATCAAACATATCTTTTACTTTTGCCCATTCATTATATTCATAATCAATATCACGTTTATAATAATTGAAATTATGATCAATTAATATTTGTTTACGCGTTTTCAATTTGTTTATATATAAAGCAAATGTTGATAATAGATTGACAATCTGTTCTTTCGATTCATCAAATTTAAAAAATCGTGATATAGCTAATATAAGCGCTACATATGTTGATAAACTAATTGAAACTATAGTAGAAATGAAAGATTCAGGAAACACAAATACACCATCTGCTGTTTGAATAAAAGTAATTGCGGTTGAAGCAAATATGATTGATAACTGAATCCAACCTATTTTACTGCTTAATTCATGATATTTAAGCTCTAATAACACTTTTTTATTTAAATCTGTTTCTAACATTTTTTCATTAATTTCATATTTCTTCTTTTTTTCACTATTAATATTACGTTTACATATTTCAAAATAATCTCGTGTTTTCTTTAGTAAATCTTTCTTATGTGCATTTGCATGTTTATTTCTATACATTTCTAATTCATTCTTATCTTGTGTTATTGATTGTATACCAGATTCAGACACAGACATATATATATTCTTACGAAACTTTAATAATATATTTAAACATAAAATATTTACTTAATGTATGGAAAAACTTTACTATATAACTGTTGCAACAAAGCCACATATCATTTTAGATCAAATTGTAGATAAAGTTCATAGTAACAACGAAAAAATACATATTTTGGGAACACAAGAAGACCGATATATAGGATGGAATGCTAAAGGAAATTTTGGTATTAAATTACGTGAAGTACAAAAATTTTTAGAAAAACCTGAGTTAAATAATGACGATATTGTATTATTTACAGATGCATACGATGTTATTTATAGAGGTGATCAAAAAACAATAAAAAAACGATTCGAAAAAATGAACCATCCTATTATTTTTGGTGCAGAAACAGAATGTAATCCAGATCCAAGCAAGACTATACAATATAAAATTCGCGATGAAGAATTTTCTTATTTAAATAGTGGAATGTTTATTGGAAGAGTATGGGCACTCCGAACATGCATGAATGATTATAAATATAATGATCAAGACGATGATCAGCTATTTTGGACTATCAAGTTTTTAAATAATAAAAATATGATAAAATTGGATTATAAAAATGAACTATTTTTTAACTCCTATAATATGAATAATGAATTTTTTGATTATGACGATAATGCTATATATTACAGGGATCGAACCCCTCAGTTTTTACACGTAAATGGTCCCATTAAGGATATGTTGAAGTATTTTATAAAAAAATGAAAAAAAATAAACAAAACTTTCATATAAAAATCTGAAAATGGACATTTTTAAAATGTCCAAAATGGATTTTTTAAAAAAAGTTTTTGTTCAATTTTTTCGTTTTTTTTGATTTTGCCTGAAACTGCTGTTAATACAAAAAAAATTAGGTTTTTTGTGTTACTGACTTTTTTTTTAATAAACATAAAAAACGATTTAGGGGTTTTTTTCTATTCTAAAAATATAGAATTTTATAGAATGATTTCTCCCCAAAAAAAACCCAAATATTTTTGTGAAAAATGTAACTTCAGTTCTCATAACAAAAAAGATTGGACAAGACATGTCGGGACAGCTAAACATATAAAATTGAATGATTTGAATCAAAAAAAACCCCAAAAACCCAAAAAATATATTTGCACCATTTGCAATAAGGAATTTAATGCAAATAATAGTTTATGGTATCACAAGAAAAAATGTATTCCTATAAAAAAAGAAGAAGAAGAAGAACAGAAAATTTCCGAATTTAAGGATTGTGATCCATCTGATCCTAATTTAGTATTAGAGTTGATTAAACAAAATCAAGAATTCAAGGAGCTTATTGTGGAGCAACATCAACAAAATAAAGACTTGCAACATCAATTATTAGAAGTAGCAAAAGAAGGAAAAACGATCAATAACAATAATGTAAATAATAATAATACAACATTTAATTTACAGTTTTTCTTAAATGAACAGTGCAAAAATGCATTAAATTTGGCTGAATTTGTCAATTCGATACAATTATCTTTAAACGATTTACAGGAAACAGGACGTCTTGGCTATATTGATGGTATTAGTCGTGTCTTTGTAAATGCATTACGTAATTTGGATGAAAATGAGCGACCAATACATTGTACAGATCCAAAAAGAGAGATTGTTTATATAAAAGATGAAAATAAGTGGGAAAAAGAAAGCAAAGATAATCCAAAAATAAGGAAAACTATTAAACAAATTCAAAATAAAAAATTATCTATGCTTCCTGATTGGCAAGAACAAAATCCAGAATGTAATATTATTGATTCTAAAGAAAATGAAGAATTTGTCAAAATATCATTACACGCGTTAGGAAACGATGAAGAAAAACAAGATGATAAGATTGTTAAAAATATAATGAAAGAAGTAGTTATTGACAAAACTTCATTAAAAGATGCGCCAAAAATAAACAATTAATAAAAGGTAATAAACATTTATTTATATATTATTTAAAGATAACGCGTTAATCATGAGTTTAGAAAATAACGTAGAAAATTCATCAACTGAAGAAGAAGCTAATCTATTAAATATAGATTCAATATTAGAGCAAGAGCGTCAACATAATAAAACGGAATCTTGGATGAAATTAGATAAGAATATCAAAAGACAATTATTGCATTCTTATGCAGAAAAATATGGAAAAGAACATAATATGCCGGTGAAAGATATTAAATCACTTAAAATGTTTTTTTCTAACTGTTTGGAAAAAAACCGTTTAAATCGTACAAAAGATGTAAATTATAATAAAGAAATGCAAAGCATTTTATCAATACCGTCCTTATATTTTAATAAAGCAAATAAAAATTTTACGTTAAAAATTGTTGATGCAAAGCGTGTATCGACATTAAAATCTTTGGCCCCTAAAAAAAAAGACAAACATACCGGGTCTCCAAAGAGTGACGCATGTTAATCTATTTCAAATATAATATAGAAATAAATTAATAGACTATATTAGCTATAAATGAATTCATTAACCGAGGAAGATATCAACGAATTACAGGAGACAATACAAGAATTAATAGATAATTATTTAGAAACAAACTTGATACACATGAGCAATCCATATTTTCATGAAAATATGATAGATTCAATAACTGATCTTATATTTAAAGATCTTGTTAATGCCTGTGTTTATCAAGAAACAGAAGAGACTTCAGACGAATATTTAGATTTACATGATTTTGTTGAAGAAAACATAGATAACTATTTTATATTTCACAAGCTTCCTCGACGTTCAAATTCAATAACTTTGGAAGAACCATATATTGATCCAAATAAGATTGAACATATGAAAAATAAGATTGATTATTTACAAAATATAGAACAACCTGAACAAAAAACGAGAGAATGGTATGTATATCGTTATAACTTAATTACTGCAAGTAATTTATGGAAAGTATTTGGAACTGAATCTCAAGTAAATAGTTTAATATATGAAAAATGTAAACCATTTGAAGAAGTTTATTATGAATTTTCTCAACAAAGTGGTCCTTTATATTGGGGAGTTAAATATGAACCTGTAACAATCATGATTTATGAAGATATGTTTCGAACAAAAATAGGAGAATTTGGTTGTTTACCTCATCCTAAGCATAATTTTATTGGAGCTTCTCCAGATGGAATAAATATTGATCCGTTAAATTTTCGATACGGAAGAATGTTAGAAATAAAAAATATTTACAATCGAGAAATTACATGTATTCCTAAGCAAGAATATTGGATTCAAACTCAGTTACAAATGGAAGTATGTGACTTGGATGAATGTGATTTTGTTGAAACACGAATTAAAGAATTTGAATCAAAAGAAGAGTTTCTTTCTTCAACTAATTACGATTATAAAGGAGTTATATTACAGTTTTTACCTAAGTTTAAACCATGTGATATAAGTAAAAATGAGCAAGTTCTTTCAAATAATAAGATTTCATATGTATATGTCCCATTAAATTTAATACATAATGAATTGGACCTATTTATTGAAAAAGAGGTTGAAAAACATGAACAATTTGTTTTAACAAAAATAGATTATTATTATTTGGATGAATTTTCGTGTGTATTAATTAAACGAAATAGAGATTGGTTCGAAACGTGTTTACCTAAGATTCAGAATACATGGAATACTATTTTAAAAGAACGCGTAGAGGGTTATGAACATCGTGCAAGTAAGAAACGTCGTAATTCAATAGATGAAAAAGAAAAAACAACTGGATGTATGATACAAATAGATGAAAAAGAGTGGACATAGCTTTATTATTTTATTTTAATAATAAAATAATATTATATGAAAATAAATAATATATTTATATATGTGCGGAATAAGTGGCATTATCGATAGTTCAAATAGCATAGTAGATGAACTATATAAATCACTTTTTTATTTACAACACAGAGGTCAACATTCGAGTGGTTTTATATTCTTTTCTAATTTGACAAAAAGAACATTCAAATCGAAAAAAATGGGCCTTATAAATTCTCATATAGAAGATTTGAAAAATTTTTCTGGAAATATGGGAATAGCTCATGTTCGATATCCTACAAGTGGTTCAAATAGTCGAAATGAAATTCAGCCGTTTTCTATATTAAAACCATATGGTATTTCATTAGTTCATAATGGTAATTTGACGAATAAAGAGGAAATAGTAGAATTTTTAAATGCGCGTCAAATATATGCAAATAGTACGTCTGATAGTGAATTGATATTAAATTTATTTTATCATTTTATTGAAAGAGATTTTTCTTTACTTACAAATGATCATATAGTAAATACTATTTCACAAATATGTCAAATGTGTAAAGGTAGTTTTTCTGTAATAATTATGATAAGTGATTATGGCTTGATTGGATTCAGAGATAAATATGGAATACGTCCACTTTCTTATTCAAAATCTGATAGTTCTGTTTCTATTGCCTCAGAAACAAATGCATTTTATAATCATGATCATTTTGAAGATATAAAAAATGGAGAAATCATGATTGTTAATACAAAATTAGAAATATTTAAAAAACAATTATTTAAAGAACCGCTAAAACCATGTATTTTCGAATATATTTATTTTGCAAATCCAGAGTCCTATATTAATGATATTTTGGTATATTCATTTCGAGAAAAAATCGCTGAAAAAGTAGTAAAATTATTAGATAACAATACGATTAAAAAAATCGATATTGTGGTACCTATTCCGATGACAAGTATTATAACGGCAACAGCGGTAGGTTACTTAATAAATAAACCGATTAAACATGCTGTTATAAAAAATAGATATACACATCGCACATTTATTAATCAGGGTAATGAAATATTAAAAAATATTTCCAAAATAA
>MDSZ01209892.1_pt1 | contig 10698 bp, 3 predicted proteins | sample 811201 | NCBI WGS metagenome assembly MDSZ01 (sample SAMN05326647, study PRJNA326480) | marine metagenome | isolation source: seawater | place: Indian Ocean: North | collected 2010
TCGCCTGGTGCATTGGATTCGGCGCAACCGCCCCCGCTGGTGAAAGCAAGCCCATGGTCAGAAGCGTGCCGAGACGATCGTCTCGATTCAGCTGATCCAGTAGAGCCAGAGCCATACCGGAGATTCCTGTAAAACAACCAGGTAGCAAGAGATTGCTATCAGACGTGCCGAAAGCTCGGAACACACCTCCGTTGTGATTGGCTCGATGGATCACTTGTGCAACGAGCTCAGAAGACCTTTGGATTGCAGCCGCATGGACTGACTCCGGTAGGAACTCCGCCCATGGCCCCTCAGCCAGAACGCGAAGAATTCCAGCATTTCCGAAGGTGCCGCAGCAGAGATGATCACAGAGGGGAAGCTTCAGCGCAGTGAGTGTCTGCAGAGCATTAGCCATTTCATCAACGCAAAGCTCATCCCAGAGCGAAGAGCCAAACAGACAAGCCCGGCTCAAAGCGATACCAGGTGCTCCGTGGCACCAGGAGGTCATGAACGTGTTCGGCTGATCGGGTTGGTAACCCCGGTAATCGGGCCAATTGAGATGTTCCGCATCAAAACGCTCACGTTCATAGGTGAGAGCCTTGGCCGCCGCATCGAGGAAACGCTGCTCACCCAACTGCTGCCCAAGCTTGACAAGTGCAGACAGATATCCGGCGGTTCCATGCGAAAAGCCGAGCAAGGGCTGCTTGCCACGACTACTCCAAGCTCCCTGTTCGTTTTGGAGACCAAGAAGATGATCTCCTGCAAGCAAAGCCAATTCGAGAGCTCGTGTTGAACCGTCCCTGAGCAGGGGACCAATCAGGCCGGTCACACCAGCAATCATGTCGAGACCGAGGTCGGCGCGAATATGCTCAGGCAGCAATGCTCCGATGAGGCAGGTCTGAAGCTCCTGGAGGATTGACTGTTGTGATTCCGGTCCCCAGGTCGCCAATTCCTGAATCGAGAGCAGAGAACCACCGCAACCACTCAAGCCAAGCGGTTGATCACGCCACCAGCGCAGACGGAGACCCTCCCGGTCTTTTTCCCCCATCTGCAGCAGAGGTTTCAAACAACTCTCAACAAGTTCGGCTGGACCAGGCTCATCGGCGAAATGGGCTGCTAGCAAAGCAACACCGCTGGATCCACCGTAAAGCGAGGTGCCAACAGGGCCGAAGCAGAAACTCTCACCATCACTGCCAAGATCCATTCCAAGCCAGTCGATGAGACCATCCGCGTCGCGAATGGCAATCTCTTCGAGCGTCTTGAGCTGACGACGACTCTCCTGGCGGAGCTGTTCCGGCGTGAGCTTCACGACGTCAACATCAGGCGCAAGAAGATCTCGGGAACTTCGGCCAACTTGAGTGGTGACACGCGCACGGCTGGCACCACGAATTAATTGCTCCTGGAAAGCAACGGCTGCTGGATCCAATTCAGCAATACGCTGACGACTCGATTCCAGACCACTGGTTTCCATGAACCCTTCCACGACATTCAGATCATCGAGCAAGGGCAGGTCCTGTCCATCGATGGAATGCACGAAAAATGGAATATCCAGACGCTCCATCTGACGCAGTTCAGCTTCAAACACAGGCCAGTGCAGAGGTTGTTCGGTCGCCATCAAGAAACTACGGCTGAGCTGCTCGAGTACCAGTCCCTGACGAAGGGACGAACGCAGAGCCGCTGGCTCAAGTTGCTGCCGCTGCAACGCGAAATAAACCCGGGTGGCCCGAAGCACGATGCGACGCGGCAGCCCACGAAACTGATCAAGGACTCCACCAGGTCTGATCCAATCCTCACGCGTCCGCTCAAATTCAGCGCACTGCTCACGGAAGCCCTGACAGAAGATCTCAAGATGGGCATTGAGACCGTTCGTTGCACCAACACCCACCGGAAGACTCGTGGGCAACAGTGATGGATGGCTGATCGGGGCAGCCATCATCCCGTCACTGTTCAGCCCAAGCCAACCCGGTCCCTTCGTCAGAGGGTTGGGAGGGGGGGCAATGCCTAGAGCACTGATATCGACAGCAACCTTGGCCTGACCGACAAACAGCCAGTTCGGCATCAGACCTGATCGCAGCACTGAATTCTGAAAACTCTTCTGAAGATCCGACTGAGTCAGAGTTGTCTGTTGATCAGAAGCATCTGAAACATGATCAGACAGATCAGCTTCTAGAAGAGTTTCGGTATCGATCAACAGCAGCTGATCCCCGCAGGCGATCAGGTTCTCGTGGTGGCAATCGGTACATCCCAGGAGATGAAGTAACGCTGTCAGTCGTCCGGCATTGCGATAGAAGCGCTCTTGTTCATCATCTCCTGAACAGAGACGATGCTCGACATGCTCCATGAATCCGTAGTCATGACCGCAGTGAATCTGCAAACTACGCAGAGGAGTCAGTGAGCTGACGCTGTTGAGATGGTCAAGAGCCTGCTGATAAGCAAGGTCTACGCCCATATCCTTGGGCTTGTAAACAACCTGAATAGAAGAAGTTCCATCCACTTCAGCGAACAACAGAATGCTTACAACCTGACCATGGTTGTGAGGATCACTCAGGCCCTGATGAACTCTGGACAGAACCATGCCAGGCCCAACACCGAAGAGCTTCTGCAAAGGAATCCAATCAGCATCAATCCTCCGAAGCAGCATTTCGTTGGCACGGTGCCAATCACCACAGACCTGCCCCAGATAACGTCGCAGAACTGGAAAGGTCTCAAGAAGCTTCACCAATCCATCGCGCCGCTGCTCCCTGATAAACCTCTCGTAGCAAGCCCTAACCGGAGGCCCCTGACCATCACCCTCTGAACCGAGGTGGGCCAGCACCATCTCTCCGGGAGGACGCTGCAGGTTGAATTGCTCGAACAGGACCTGCTCAGAGATTTTGCTCAACCTGGTGAGCAGTGAGCGACCTAAAGAACGGTAAACCTGATCATCGATGCTGCGATATTGGAGATCGACTAGGCCGCTGCGTAAACGAGCGACGAAAGCATCAACAGCAGGAAGCCATAGGTCACTGAAAGGAAGCTGATCAGGATTCTCCTCCGACACCTCCGCGACATAAGGCTCAAGCTCACGTTCGGCATCAGCGCGCAATGCTGCCTGCAGAAAAGCCAACTCCTGAAACCAGATCTCTGTGCTTGAGGGCTCATTGGGTTGCTCAAGCTGATCCAGCACTCTGCAAAGAGCCTGACCATCAAGCCCAGACCATGCAAAGCGACGCTCAAGCTTTTCAGATTCCTGAGGCGCGATCGCTTCGAGCCATGCATCACCAAGTCCCTGCTGCCGGTCTTCCAGATCGTCGTAAGTGATTGGTGTACCGAGCGATGAATCAGAGCGAGAAACTTTTTCGGCATGCATCAGTTGATGCAAGGAAAACGGTTTCTTTGGCTCTGTCATCGACTGTCAATGTCCCTTGGACAGAATTTCTGCAAGGTAGCCCTGATGCTTGAGCTCGTCCCAGGTTCCGCTTTCCGCCGCCACGCCTCCGCGAAGAACGACAATCCTGTCCGCATCGCGAATAGTGGCTAGACGATGCGCAACGCTAATTCGGGTAATACCAAGAGATTGGACCGTTGCATTGATACGCTGTTGTGATGGAGGATCCAAGGCACTGGTTGCCTCGTCCATCAGCAGAACACGAGGTTGATGAATCAATGCTCTAGCGATCGCAATTCGCTGAGCCTGACCACCAGACATATTGGCCGCCCCATCCATCACGATCGTCTCCAACTTCATGGGCATCGCTGCCACATCGTCAGCCACTGCAGCAGCTTCAAGGGCTGCCCAAATCCGATCTTCTTCAGTGACAAGACCACCGGAGACAATGTCGTAGATCGACCCTGCATTGAGATGGGCGGTCTGCAGAACAACGCCAAGCTGTCGGCGATAGTGCCGGATCGCGAGCTTAGACAAAGCAATTCCGTCGACCAATATCTCCCCCCCCTGGGGCTCAATAAAGCCCAAAAACATCCTGATAATCGTGGTTTTTCCGCAACCGCTTGGCCCCGTGATCACCGTGTGCTGACCAGGTGTGATCTCGAAATTGAGGTCGCGATAGATCGGTGCACTCGCACTCGGAAATTTGTAAACCACATCTCGAAAGAGAAAGTGGCCGTCCAAGTCGTGATGTACCGCATCGGGTTCATACCCCTGCTCCACTTCGGCATAGATCACAGGTTCGGCACGTTGCCAAAGAACACTGGCCCGCCCGAAGGTGTCGGCAGCAAGATTGGCTGCCTGAGAGAGGGCTGAATTGAATCCTGTGAATGCGGCATTGAAAGAGATGAAGCTGACAAGAATCAGCTCAAACTCTGCTGAGTTACTGGCACTTGCCAACAGCCTGTGGGTCACCAGAGTAAACAGCATCAAGGAAGCTAGTGGGCTCACCAGTGTTCCGAAGATCTCAATCGCATCGCTGTAAAAGTTGCTGCGCAATTGCAACAGCGCATAACGATTGATCTCACGCAGCCAGCGCAGCAGAACAAAAGGTTCAGTGGCAGAACTGCGAATTTGCGGCAGTCCCATGACCGATTGCAGTGAAAAATTGGTAATTTCAGCTCCGGTTTCCAATAATGGTTTCTGCAATCGGATATTACGAATAGTGAGATAAAGGAGAGATGTTAGAGAAGCAAGTGTGAACAAAGCAGCCCAGATGGCCATGTTGCTGTCATAAATCACCATCAGGACGAAGTAACCCAGGCTGAAGACTGCAGAAAGCAACGTCGAAAGAACGCCACTTCCGAGTAATTGCCGTAGCTGATTGATCGATTCAACACGGGAAGCAAGATCGCCGGTGCTGTACTTAGAGATGAAGCGCATTGGAAGGCGCAAGACGCGATCAAAAACAGCCGTCTGCAACCGCAAGTCAGTGATACTTTCGATCCGCAGCATCATGATCGTCTGCAGATACTGAGCGGCAGCAACACCAACCACCACCACAAGCACAATTGCCAACCCTTCAATCAGTAAGGAACTATCATTTTCAGGAAGGATCCGATTTACCAATACATTGGTAAAGATTGGGATAGACAGATGAAATGCCATCACTGCCGCAGAGGCGATTACCAGAGCCCAGACAGCATTCCATTCTGTGCTGAATGCAAATTTGAACACCGACAGAGGGCCAGCAATCTTGGCCGGTAATGAGGGATAGATCTCATAGGCATCACTATCCAGACGGGTATCACTCCTCACGATCCAGTGCCTACCCTGAGCAGCGGAATAGAACCAGTTTCGGCCCTGGTCGCGATACAGCGCCAGAGGTTCACCATTCGACTGATCTTTCACAATCAGCATGGGAAACTCACATTTCCATGGCTCACTCGGCGAATCCACTCGTCGATGATGAATATCGTTGTGATCAAGCTGAGCACTGATATCAGCACCGGGAATGGCAACGAGGGTCCGTGCAGGTGCTTTCAGACGTCGAAGACAGAAGCCAATCAATCGCAGATCACGCTGAGGATCGCCCTCTTCAGCAACCTCAAAGAGGAGGTTGTTCTCGAGGTCATCAACCTGCTGAAGAGCACGTTTGCGGGCGTCTGTCATGCCATCACACCTCTACCTGGTCGCGCCGTTCAGCCGCCAAAAGCTTCGTGAAGGCTCCTTCCGGATTACCCAATAGTTCTTCGGGATGACCTCGCTCAACAACCTTGCCGTGAGAGAGAACAAGCACCTGTTGACTGTCAAGTGCCGCATCCAGACGATGGGCGCAACTGACGACTGTGATGCCACGTTTTTGGACGGCATCAAGAACCTGGCGCTGGGTGACGTTATCGAGTGAGCTGGTGGCTTCGTCGAGAAGAAGAATTGAAGGCCGACGAATCAGAGCACGGCAGATCTCAAGACGCTGACGCTCTCCACCGCTGAGGTCACTGCCGTTGTCTCGCAATTGACGCTGGAAAGCCTCCGGTTGCGAGTTAACCATCTCCAGGAGTTGTGCATCGGCCGCTGCAGAGTGGAGTTCTTCATCGGTGAAATCAGGATTCCAGAGCGTGATGTTGTCCCGAAGACTGGCATTAAAAACAAATACCTGCTGTGGCACATAAGCGATGCTCCCCCGGACAACCTGATCATCCAGTTGATCCCAGTTCTTACCATCGAACAGAATCCGACCTTGAAGAGGATCCACCAGACCGGCAAGCATGCGGATCAATGTGGTCTTACCGGATCCACTGGCACCAACTAACGCCAACCTTGACCCAGCCGGAACATCCAGATCGATAGCAGGGATAAAAGGAGGATCAATCGCATTAAATCCATAGGTGACGGCGTTGAGGGAGATCCTTCCGTGGAGGCGGTCTCCGATGTCGATGCCATCCCTGTCACCCGTACGGGCGGCCTGAAAACTGCGCACATGCGGGTCATCCGACGTGGTCGTGAGGTCCATCAATCGGCCCAGGTCGCCAATCAGTCGCTGAATGGTGGAACTCAGTTGGGGGAGTGTGGAAATCGGAGCCACCAATTGGGCTTGAAGGAACTGAAACGAAACGAGCAGCCCCAGGGAGATTCTTCCCTCAATGATCAACAGACCACCAACGGTGATCACCAGAGCAGAAAGCAACAGAGTTGCACTGCTGGCACTGATACTGGACCAGGCAAGCTGAGCTCCAAGCAACTGGTTTTGTTCAACCACTGATCCAAAATTTCCCTGCCACTGACTAAGAAAATCGAATTCAAGTCCGGATGCTTTGAGTGTTTCGATTGTGTTGATGCCCTGCAGGGCACGCCCCTGCGCCTTTCCCTGCTCAATGGCGAGCTTGCGGTTGGCGTCATAACGGCGAACAGTGAGCCACCAATTAAGTAGAAGGTTGAAAACAAGAACAGCTGCAACCAGTGCTGTCAGCCAGAACGAAATCAAGCAGCTGACCACCATCAGCATCAACGCAGCCCAGATGCTCACGAGAAAACGCAAAAACTGTGCAACAACAACCTGTGTGATTCTCATCCCCAGCAACATCCTTGACGCCAGTTCGCCTCCCATACGCACCTGAAAAAATGCCCATGGAACAGAGAAGAGCTTTTCGAACAAATCAACAGTCAGCTTCTTAGAGAGCAGTAGTTCAAGCCGTCGCAACAAAACAAACTGCACCACCATCAGAAGCAGCCAGAGCAGGCAACTGAACCCAAGCAACCAGACAATGGGAATACCAAAGTAAAGTCTTTCCTGCTGAAGGAAATCAGAAATAAAGGAGGAGGTCAGCCCTGCTACCATGAGGTTTGGAACAAGCAGAAGCGAAGCAACGACCATCAGACTCAGCAGCTGTCTCCAATAAGGCAATAGCAATCCAGGCAACATCCACAGCGGAGAATCGTCATGACCTCCACGCTTGAATTCCGGGCCTGGAGTGAACTCCAGAACAACACCGGTGAACTGATCAAAGAACTCTGCTTTCAACATGCGAACCCGACCTTCTGCGGGGTCGCTCAAATAGGCGTGCTTTTCGTCGAATCCTTCGAGTACCAAAAAATGGTTGAATCCCCAAAAGACAACACAGGGAAAGTTCCCCTGCAAGACAAGCTGTTCACCAGAACAGCGAAAGGCCTGGGTCTGAAGACCGTAGCTTCGAGCAGCCAACAGCACACGCTGAGCATTAGAGCCATCGCGGTTGACACCACATTCGCGACGCACCTGAGGTAACGGCACAATCCGACCGTAGTAACGGAGGATCGTGGCTAGCGATGCAGCACCACACTCGGTCGCCTCATACTGCAAAACGGTGGTTGCCTTGACACGTCGCGAAGCGGAGAACGTCATCAGCGAGACCCCTTTGGACTACCGCCTGGAGCAGACGATGATTGGTTGGATTGACGGCTCTGCTTTTGATTGGCTTCTGGTGGAGCTAGCCCCAGCAACAGACGCAGTCGTGGAATCACCAAGGCAATGGGCGCTACACGGCGGGTGGTAATCGACACATTGAGCTGATCTGCGGTTTTGGGCGCGAAAGGCAAATCACCTCTGGAATTCCAGACATAACCAGCACGGTTCCCCCCCTGGTCCTGAGAGGAGCGTTGCAGTTCAACCACCGCAAGAGTGGGACTGGGTTCACGCTGTTGGATCACCCTTGCCAAACTGCTAACACCAACACGAGCCTCCAACTCCTTATCACCACTAGGCAATTCAGAGATTTGAACAACGCGTCCGAGAATCCCACCCACCTCAGAACGACGCATCCCCACTGGTGTCACAAGCACCGACATGCCAACAGCAACCTGGGCTGATTCACGTTCAGAGAGAAAAACAGGAACCCGCACGGGATTGATTAAAGACTGACGACTCAACAGCAGCAGAAGATCACCCTGAGACACCCCTTCACCGTTGTTGGGGATCACCTGACGGATATACAAATCATTATCAGCAAAGACAAATCCGTTCGAAATCATTTGCGCAAGAGACCGACGCAGTTTGATGAATGACTGCTTCAACTCAGTCTGCAGATGAACCAGAGAGTCGCGATTAGAAAATACTTTGGACTCGAGATTATCGACTTCAGATTGATTTTGAAGAATCGTCGGCTTACTCACAAAACCCTTCAATGCCAGTTCATTCATCGAGTCAAGAAAAATCCGGCGACTAGCGAGCTCCTTTTCGAGAATCGATTGTTTTTGAATGAGCGTTTTTTGTTGAACACGATTTAGACGACCAATTGAGACGAGGGTGTCGACCTGGGCCTGCAACGACTGCTGTTCTTGCAGCGACTGCAACCAGATCAACAAAGTCCCTTTAGGATATAGTTTGTCGTCAGAAATAAGCACATTGGATTGAGTCGAGCCATGCGAGTGATCTGTTGAATAAGTACTGAGGATGCGACGCGACAGATGCAGCACAGCTACATCTGAAAACTGATCGGGTTGATTCTGGAATTGATGAGCATCCGAGATCCAGTTCTGTTGCTTTTCAGCAAACATCCAGCGAGCAACACCACCAACCTGGGCACGGACTCGATTGATCTCGCCCACTGGCAGCAGAACCCCAGTGCCCTTCACCTCAATTGGTATTTTTGCTAAAAATGTCCACAAAACTCCCGCTGCGGCCAACGCGACCCCAAGCCCCAGCGTAATGCGCAGAGGCGGGGAAAGAACAACGATCGGAGTATTCTTGGCGCCCGCCTGGTGACGTTGACGCAGGGCACGCTTTTCGAAAATTTCCCTCATCTCAGATTTTTCTCCCGCTGACGCACTAATTGATCACTTTTCCCCGGCCAGGTTGCCGAGTAGCGGTAGAGCTGGGCCACTGAATTGTTGTAAGAAAGAATGGCGTCAGACAATGAAACTGAGGCAGTTCCAAGCTGATCAATGGTTTGAACAATGGTGGTGATATCTCCAAGGCCGATCGCATAACGAGCCCTTGCTGCTTCCTGAGCCACCTGCGCTGACTTATAGGCAAGACGTGCACTATCGACTGCAACCCGAGACGTCTGATATTGCCCAAAACTAGAGCGAATCTGCTGAACAGCCTTGAGACGATTCACTTTGGCATTAGAAAGCTCCATCTCTTCTTGGGCATAATCAGAGCGAGCTGTGGCCGCATCAACTCCACCGTCCCAAGTCCATTCAAAACCCACACCAACAGCACCATCCCAGGTCGTGAAAAGCTGTTCATCTAAATGGTTATCGAGCCCAGGAGTTCCATTAATCACACCGCTTTCCATCGAAAGAGAACCTTCGCCGTACAACGAAAAGACAGGCCAATAGCTATTCATCTTAGTGATCCCATCCCAACGTGCTTCTTCTGCAGCAGCAAGGCTTGCAAGAATCTCTTCACGTAATTCGACGGCACGACTGATTGTTTCTGGCAATGTCATCGACCAACTATGATAAAGATTTGCCTGTTCATCGGGCAATGCAAGTACATCTGAAGGCAGACCCAAGCGCATTGCAAGTGTTGCCGATTCCTCAATAAATTGCTTGGTATATCCCAACAACTGATTTAGCTGATTATAGAGCTGTGTTTGCGTCTGAGCCAGATCTAGCATTGAAACCAAACGGATTTCATACCGCTTTCGATTTACTTCGAGCAAACGGCGGTTAATATCATAGATTTTGTAAAAATCTTTGATAAGCTGTCGCGTACTTTGGAGAGCAAAATAAGAAGATTGAATATTGAGTACTAAATCGCGCGCACTGACTTCGAAAAGCAGTTTTTGTTGACGCAAGGCTTCAGATGCCGCATTGATGTCAGGCTGACGAGCAGGGTCAATAAAATTCCAGGAAATAGATGCCGATGGTTGAAAGTTCCAGGTTTTTTGATATTGAGATGCTGAAAACGGTTCAGTGCTAACAGCACTATTAGGCGTCGTACTAGCAGATGATCTAAAGGGGTCATTATAATATTTAGTAGCATAGGTAGTAACATCCAAGCCCAATGTAGGTGCTCCGTTACTGATTGCGAAATTTGGATACCACTGTCGCTGAGCAGCAATCAACTGCCACTCATAATCCTGAATCGATCGAAAGGCTGAAACCAGTTCTGGGTTATTGCGAATTCCAAGCGCAATCGCTTCATCAAGGGATAACTTGCGTGCAGACTGATCCACACTCTGCTGCATTGCATTCAACCTTGCTAAAAGCTGATCAGCCTGTTGCTCAACAGAAAGAGTTCCTTGCTGAAAATCTTGACTTACTGCCCTTCCAAGGTCGGCCTGGCCAGCTATTACTGAGTCTACGACTTGCGCATCAGTCGATGGCAGTGAAGAACCAATTAGAAGAGAACTTACAGCGACTCTTAA
>MDSZ01089489.1_pt1 | contig 10697 bp, 13 predicted proteins | sample 811201 | NCBI WGS metagenome assembly MDSZ01 (sample SAMN05326647, study PRJNA326480) | marine metagenome | isolation source: seawater | place: Indian Ocean: North | collected 2010
ATGTTAATTTACATAATCTTACAGGCGCGTAGCTCAGCTTGGTTAGAGCGCCACCTTGACATGGTGGAGGTCGTTGGTTCGAGTCCAATCGTGCCTATAATTTATTGAAAAAATGATAGTAACAATTAATAGAAAAGAGTTTAGTGTTAATAGTGATGATATTTTGGAAGATGTCATCAAAAAAAATTTCAAAGAGAAAAATATCATAGCTGTTAGAGTTAATGATAAATTATCTGATTTGTCTGATAAAGTTACCGATAGTTCAGTTGTAGAACTTGTTACTACCGATGAAAAAGATGGCATTGATATACTTCGTCATTCATGTGCTCATGTTTTTGGTCATGCCCTTAAACAACTTTACCCTGAAGTCAAGATGGTTATAGGGCCAGTTATCGAAAATGGATTTTATTATGATGTTCTGTCAGAGTCACCCATAACAGAAAAAGATCTTGCTGCTATTGAAAATAGGATGAGAAAATTAGCTAAAAAAAACTACACTATTAAAAGAGAAGTAGTCTCAAAAGGAGATGCTATTTCATTATTTGAAAATAGAAAAGAGCCTTTTAAGGTAGAATTACTGAAAGAAATTCCAGAAGACGAGATAATCGCTGTATATCATCATGAAGAATATATTGATATGTGCAGGGGTCCACACCTAACAAACTCAAAACATTTGAAAGCATTTAAATTAATGAAAATCTCTGGGTCTTATTGGAGAGGAGATTCAGCTAATCAAGCATTGACAAGGATTTATGGAACAGCATGGGCTGATTCGGATGGACTGGAGGGATATCTTAAATCTCTTGAGGAGGCAGAAAAGAGTGACCATAGGACTCTCGGAAAAAAACTTGATCTTTTTCATTTTCAGGAAGAATCTCCAGGGATGGTTTTCTGGCATGATAAGGGGTGGACGATATTTAATCTTATCAAAGATTATATCACCGAATATCTAAGAGAGAATTCTTACAAAATTATTAACACACCACAAATACTTGATAAATCATTATGGAAAAAGTCCGGGCATTTGGATAAGTTTGGCGATCTGATATTTGATGTTGGATCAGAGAAAAGAGAATATGCTATTAAACCTATGAGTTGCCCAGGTCATATCCAAGTATTTAATCAAGGTTTAAAAAGTTACAAAGATCTTCCATTGAAATATGCAGAATTTGGATTCGTTCACAGGAATGAACCATCTGGAACATTGCATGGCCTTCTAAGAATTAGAGCATTCACTCAAGATGATGCCCATATTTTTTGCACAACTTATCAGATAAAAGATGAAATATCACTATTAATCAATGATATAAAGAATATATATAGAAAATTTGGATTTGATGACTTAAAGATTGAATTGTCTACGCGCCCAGAGAAACGGGTAGGCACTGATGAAATTTGGGATACTGCTGAAAGTAGTCTTAGAGAAGCATTAGAGTCTAATAATATTCAATATTCGGTAAATCCGGGAGATGGAGCCTTCTATGGGCCTAAAATCGATTTCTCTCTCAAAGACTCTCTTTCAAGAGTTTGGCAACTTGGTACTATACAACTTGATTTTTCAATGCCAGGGAGACTAGATGCGTCGTTCGTTGATAGTGATGGAAATAAAGACGTCCCTGTGATGATACACAGAGCTATACTTGGTTCTCTTGAGAGATTTGTGGGCATCTTAATTGAGCATTACTCAGGCAATCTTCCTTTATGGTTATCTCCAACTCAGGTTGTAGTTTTAAATATTACTGATAAGCATACCGGATATGCAGAGGAAGTTAATTCTAAATTATTAGCTGCAGGATATAGATCAGAAACTGACTTTAGTAATGAAAAGATTAGCTATAAAATTAGAAATCATGCGATGACTAGGGTACCATACATGGTTATTATTGGTGACAAAGAGCTTAATCAAGGAACGATAACTATCAGAGATAGGTCAGGAAATGATATAGGCACCAAAAGCTTTGAAGATTTTGAGAAGTTGCTTAATAAAACAATAAATTAACTATAGAGGAGAAATATTATATCGAATATTAAAAGAATGCGCATCAATGATCGCATTAATGCATTAGAAGTTCGCCTAATATCATCAACTGGAGATCAAGTTGGTGTAGTTTCTAAAGAAAAAGCACTCGAATTAGCAAAAAGTGAAGAGCTAGATCTTGTTGAGATAGTTGCTAATCAATCTCCACCTGTATGTAGGATAATGGATTTTGGCAAATATAAATTTGAGCAATCAAAAAAAGCACATGCAGCTAAGAAAAAACAGAAACAAATCCAAGTTAAAGAGATCAAATTCCGCCCCGGGACAGAAGAAGCTGACTATCAAGTTAAATTGAAGAATTTAATAAAATTTCTCCAGGGTGGAGATAAAGCTAAAATCACTATGAGATTCAGAGGACGAGAGGCGGCACATCAAATAATCGGTCGCGAGTTCCTGGAAAGGGTTGAAAAGGATTTATTTGAATACGGCGCTATAGAGCAAAAACCAGCATTTGAAGGTAGACAAATAGTTATGGTTATAGCACCAAAGAAATAAATAGGATATACTACCTGGAATATTTAGATAGAGTAATGTTATGCCTAAAATGAAATCACATAGTGGAGCTGCTAAACGCTTTACAAGAACACCATCGGGGAATGTCAAAAGAGGACAATCTCATAGGAGCCATATACTCACTAAAAAGAGCACCAAACGAAAGAGACACCTCAGGGATGATCTCACAATTAGCCCTGCAGATAAATCTGCTGTAAAACGAATGTTACCTTATTAGAGGAGATTTTTTCACATGGCAAGAGTAAAGAGAGGAGTAATAGCAGGAGCAAGACACAAGAAGATTCTAAAACTTGCTAAAGGGTATAAAGGAGCCAGAAGCAGAGTATTCAGGGTAGCAAAACAAGCAGTTATCAAAGCTGGCCAATATGCTTACAGAGATAGAAGACAAAAGAAAAGACAATTTAGATCTTTGTGGATAGCTAAAATTAATGCCGCTGCAAGGCTAAATAATATGTCATATAGTAAATTCATGCATTTTCTTCATAAATCTGAGCTGGAAATAGACAGAAAAGTTTTAGCGCAAATAGCCACTGATAGTCCTGAGAAATTTTCTAATATCGTGAAAACAGTGGTTCCTAATTAAGATATTTCATAGTTGTGAAAATAAATCATACTGATTTAGAAGCTTTACTTAAAACAGATCTTCTATCATGCAAAAAAGAACATGACTTACTCCAAATTAAATCCAAGTTCATTGGGAAAAAAGGATACTTAACTGATCTATTCTCAGCTATAAAAGACATCCCAAATACAGAGCGAAAAGAATATGGAGCACAGTTAAATCAGGTTAAAATAGTTTTAGTAAAATTAATAGATGCAAAGTTAAGTGAGATAAATTCAGCACGTAAAACCTCAGTTAAAAAAGACTTAGATGTCCCACCGAGGCATCATCAGTTTGGCTCTCATCATCCAATATCACTTGTTATAAAAAGAATCGAGAACATATTTTCAATTTATGGATTTAAGTCTCATGATGGTCCAGAGATAGAGACTGAGTACTATAATTTTGAGTCTTTGAATATAGCTAAAAATCATCCAGCACGTGATATGCATGATACATTCTACATTGATAAGGGATATTTGCTTCGCACTCATACATCATCAGTACAAATACATGTTATGGAAAATCAAAAACCACCGCTGAGAGTTTTAGCGCCTGGAAGAGTTTACAGATGTGATTCGGATCCAACACACTCACCAATGTTCCATCAAATTGAGGGATTGTGTGTTGATTCAAATATCACTTTTGGTAATTTAAAATGGATTTTGAATGATTTCATCTCTAGATTTTTTGATTCGAAGAAAATAAAAACAAGATTTAGACCCTCCTACTTTCCTTTCACAGAACCCTCGGCAGAAATGGACATTATGTTTAACGGAAAGTGGCTTGAGGTTCTTGGTTGCGGAATGGTGCACCCGAATGTTTTAAAAAATGTCAAAATTAATCCTAATAAATTCTCCGGATTTGCATTTGGTCTTGGTATCGAAAGATTTGCGATGCTGGCATATAAGATAAAGGATTTAAGAATTTTTTTCGAGAATGATATCAATTTCCTCGAGCAGTTTAAGAACCTGAGAGAGTTATGAAAGTAAGCAGGGATTGGATTTCAGAATTTTTAAGTATTCAGAAAACATCTGATATTGAAAATCAGCTCACTCAACTTGGACTAGAGGTTGATTCCGTAAAAAAAATTGGAAAAGATTCAATCATAGATATTGAATTCACACCAAATAGAGGAGACTGTTTGTCAGTCATGGGTGTATCTCGAGATCTTGCAGCATATCGGGGAAAAAAGATAATTTTTCCACAATGTAGTTCATTTTACACAAGCAAAGATAATAAATTATTTAAGAAAATCTCACACGATATATGCCCAGAGTATAGATATATGAAAGTTTCTGATTTGCACATAAATAAGAAAACACCAAGGTTCATTCTAGATAGACTAATTAAATCTGATATCACTTCTGTGAATTTTGTTGTTGATATTTTGAATTATGTAATGATTGAGATTGGTCAACCCACTCATGCGTTTGATGAGGACAAGATTCATGGGAAGCTTAGTATTCAATTTTCAAGAACAGATAATACTTTTATTGGAATTAACAATAAAGAGTATGTCATCCATAAAGGGTCACCCGTAATAATTGATGAGAAAAATATAATTCATGCATTGCCAGGTGTTATGGGTAGTAAACTTTCTTCTGTCAATGAAGAAACAAAAAATATAATTATAGAAAGCGCTTTCTTTATACCTGACGTGGTAAGAATGTTATCTAGTAAATATAGAATTCAGACCGACTCATCATATAGGTTTGAGAGAGGCGTTGATTTTAAACTTCAAGAACTTGCGCTAGCAAGGATACACAATATTTTAAACGAGGTTATTCCCATTGAAACATGTAAATTACAGAAGATTTCACATAGGCATCAAACAACAAGACAAAAGTCGTTTAAGTATGACGCCAAATTATGTAAAAGAGTCCTAGGGTTGGATTTGACTCAGACGAAGATTAAGTTAATTCTGCATAGACTTGGTTTTGTAATTAAATCAGGTAATATAACCGTCCCTAGCTATAGATTTGATGTATCGTCCAATTATGATTTAGTTGAAGAGGTGAGCAGAGTAATAGGATATGACAATATCCCAGAGTCACCTTTCAGCTTTTTGAATACACCAAAAAACGAGCAAACGAGTTTTAATGATCAACTAGTTACTTTGGGATATAAGGAGGTAGTCAATTACTCTTTTATATCAAAAAACTACACAAATAAAGATAGTCATCTGGTGTTAGATAATCCAATTTCAAAAGATAAGAGCATAATGAGAGACTCATTGATACCAGGATTATTAAAGAATATAAATTATAATAGAAATCGACAGCATAAAAGTATCCAACTTTTTGAGGCTGGAAGGATTTATATTAGAAATAAAAACAAAATCACCGAATTAAAGGCCATCTCTGGAGTCTTACACGGTTCTAGATCGCCGCTAGACCTGGTATGTAATCAGTATAAATCAGGCATTGACGATATCAAAGCGGATTTATTATCTCTGTTGCCAAGCTGCACATTCAGAAGAAATTCTGATTCCGTATATTTTGATAAAGAAAATTCATTAAAAATCTATATTAATAATAAATTAGTTGGTGATTGCGGACTTGTCTCAGCAAGCTGTTTAGAAGATTATGATATAAATGATGATGTTTTCGCATTTCAAATTTTAGAGGATAATCTATCAACAACAAACATTATGGCTTACTCAGAAATATCACCATTTCCTGCTGTTTTCAAGGACATAACTATAATCACTAAAATTGATGATAACGTATCTCTTATTGTTGATGATGCACGAAAAAATAGCTATAAATATATGAAAAATATAAGGATTAAGGATATATTTATCGACTCAGATAAATTACAATTAAATAACAGAAATGTTACTTTAGAAGTTTGTCTCCAATCTAAAGATAAAACTCTAAGTGATGAAGAAATAAATAATGAAATCACAAAATTTACTAGAGACTTAAAAGAGCAATATAAGATTAATATTAAAGAAGCATAATGACAATTACTAAAGATTCCCTTGTGGAAATGATTCACAGTGAGATTGGACTCAACAAAAGAGAAGCTAAAGAATTAATCGAGTGTTTCTTTGAACAAATTAAAAAATCGCTTGAACAGGGTAATGATATTAAGTTGTCTGGCTTCGGTAACTTTATACTGAGAGACAAATCACCAAGACCAGGAAGAAACCCCAAAACCGGAGAAGAAGTTACAATATCATCAAGAAGGGTAGTGACTTTTAAATCTGGATTGAAACTAAAAGCTAAATTAGAGGCGTATGATGGATCAGAATAGCTCCATCGAAATACCCAACAAACGTTATTTTAGCATTGGCGAAGTCTCTAAAATTACTAGGATCAAAACTCATATATTAAGATACTGGGAGAAAGAATTCAAAGTATTGGAACCAGTAAAACGAACAGGTAATAGAAGATATTACTCTCAGCATGATATCCTTACAATTTTGAAAATTAACGAGTTGATAACAGCACAAGGGTTTACTATTGAAGGTGCTAAACAAAAATTAATTTCAAAATCTGAAAGCTCGCCAAAAGAAAATACAACTCTCTCTATTATAAAAAAAGATATACAAAAGATATTAGATGTTCTTGAAAAATGATGATGTTTTGTACTCACCAATTTTTAAATATTGTGAGTATGAAGTAATAAAACGTAATAATTTTCGTTACTATAAAATTGAAGATAAACTTGTACCAAGCGTTACATCTATTCTGCGATTATCTAGGGTCAACCAAAGAGAAAATTTTTCATCTACACAAGCAAATTCTTTTGAAATAGGTAACCTAATGCATAGTTATTTGGATAGTTATGTAACAAGTAAAAATTTTACTATCAAAAAAAATGATAATTCTAAGATAGCGCTTGAATTAAGTAAGACGATTATAAATAATATTTTCCCAAAAATTGATAAATTTATTTCGTCTGAGGCTGCAATTCATAGTGATTATAAATATGCTGGCCGTTTAGATTTACTTGCAGAAATAGATGGAAAACTGACTATAGTTGATTACAAGTCATCATTTCGTAGAAAAAGTTCTTTTCAGATTGATGAGCATTTTCAGCAATTAGCTGCTTATGCAATGGCACATGATAAAATGTTTGATACTAGAATAAAAAAAGCTATGATATTTGTAGCATATAAGGAAACTTATGATTACGAAGTAATTGAGGTTGATTCATTAAAACTGTCAAGTTACAAAGATATGTGGATGGATAAACTTCAATACTATACTGATATATCAACATGATTAAAATATTAGATAAGGTAAGCGATGTTTTAGAAAAAACTAAGGATAATAAGCTTAAATTGAATGAGCTAAGGGGGTTAGTTTGACTATAATTCTCTCAATTCAAAAATCACTGCAATAAGTGAAATGTTAAATAGTCCTGACATATGGAATGATAGAGACAAGACAACAGATTTAAACAAGCAACTAAAAAATTTAACATCTCTTAGAGATATCATAGATACTATAAGTTCTGATATTGAGTTAGTTCTATATACGCTAGAATCTATATCTAGCGATTCTACTGATAATGACAAAAAGCTATTTGAGGAAATGCTTGATCTACATGAATCAACTTCATCCAAGCTGAATGAATTATCGTTTCGGCAACTATTCAAAGGAAAAGATGATTACTCAAGTGCATACATAGATATACAATCTGGCTCCGGTGGAACTGAGGCACAAGACTGGGTTGCAATGATGTTGCGCATGTACATAAAGTGGACTGAAAAACATAGATTTACATCAGAAATTACAGAATCAAGTGAAGGTGAGGTCGCGGGATTTAAAAATGTAACAATTAAAGTTAACGGTGAGTATGCTTTTGGATGGCTGAGAACTGAGACAGGTGTCCACAGACTAGTTAGAAAATCACCATTTGACTCAGGAAATCGTCGTCACACTTCTTTTGCTTCTGTATTTGTGTATCCACAAATTGATGACTCTTTTGTTGTTGAAATAAACCCGTCAGATTTGAGAATCGATGTTTTTAGAGCTAGCGGAGCTGGAGGTCAACATGTTAACACTACTGAATCTGCTGTTCGCATTACCCATTTACCAACAAAAATTGTAGTTCAGTGCCAAAATGATAGGTCTCAACATAAAAATAAAGAATCAGCCATGAAACAGTTACGTGCTAAACTATATGCACATGAGCTCAATAAAAAAAATGAAATAAAAAATCAGGTCGAATCAGAGAAATCTGATATAAGTTGGGGAAATCAGATAAGATCTTATGTTCTGGATGATTCAAGAATTAAAGATTTAAGGACCAATCATGAAACAGGAAATACTCAATCTGTTCTTGATGGAAATCTGGATGATTTTATTCAAGAGAGCCTTAAGAGGGGACTATAAATGTCAGAAGATAATAAACTAATACAAGAAAGAAAGAAAAAATTACAAGCACTCTCAGAATTGACTTCATTGTACCCAAACGATTTCAAACGAGATAATTCTGCACAAGAGTTAATTGCTGAGTACGGCGATAAAAGCAAAGAAGACCTAGAAAAAGAAGATGCTATTTTTTCTCTTGCGGGGCGGGTGCTAACAATAAGGAAAATGGGAAATTCAACTTTTGCTAATCTGCACGACGTTTCCGGCAAGTTACAACTATTTCTCTCAAAAAATGGTACAGGTAAAGAGCAATATGGCTTACTCGATCAAACAGATTTGGGAGATATAGTAGGCGTGAGAGGTAAAATCTTTAAAACAAAAACCGGTGAACTTACATTAAATGTGAGTGAGTATAGAGTTTTGTCTAAATCATTAAGACCATTACCCGAAAAGTATCATGGTTTATCTGATATCGAAATTAAATATCGTCAGAGATATTTAGATCTGATGATTTCTGAGGAATCTAGAAATGTCTTCAAAGATAGAATAAAAATAATCTCATTAATCAGAAAGTTTTTTGAGGAGAAAGAATATTTGGAGGTTGAAACTCCGATGATGCATCCGATTGCTGGTGGCGCAGCAGCCAAACCATTCGTAACACATCATAACACTTTAGACATGGACTTGTATTTAAGAATTGCTCCAGAGCTATACTTAAAACGTCTCATAATTGGAGGGTTTGAGAAAGTTTTCGAGATTAACAGAAGTTTTAGAAATGAAGGCCTATCTGTAAAGCATAATCCTGAATTTACTATGATCGAGTTCTATGCTGCATTCGAAGATTATCATTACCTTATTAATTTTATAGAACAACTATTTAAATCACTATTTAACTCTCTTGCTATTAATAAAATATTAACTTATCAAGAATATGATATTGATATCGGGAAACAATTTGAAAGAATAAACTTTCATGACTCTATCATTAAATATTGTGATTCAATTAATTCGGATAATTTGCATGATTACAGTTTCCTTGAGAGTTATTGTAAAGATCACGATATTGATATCTCGGTCGAAAATTCTTTATATAAAACTCAATTAGATATCTTTGAGAAAAAAGTTGAAGAAAAACTTATTCAACCCACATTCGTAACAGAATATCCCACTGCAGTGTCACCTTTATCAAGGCGTGTCGATGATAATCCTGATATTGTTGAGAGATTTGAATTATTCATTGCTGGACGAGAGATAGCGAATGGTTTCTCAGAATTAAATGACCCCATAGACCAGTCTCAAAGATTTCATGACCAGCTAGCCACTGAAGAAGAAAAGATGAAATTTGATAAAGATTTTATAACTGCGATGGAGTATGGCATGCCACCAACTGCTGGAGCGGGAATAGGCATAGATAGACTTGTTATGCTCCTGACTAATTCAGCATCCATAAGAGATGTTCTATTTTTTCCATTAATGAAAACAAAAACTTAGTTTATTAATTCATCTAACTTTACAAGAAACTCTTCAATCTTTTCAAAATCATACTTATTTTCATTATGCGAAATGGAAAAAATGTTTTGATCAATATTTGCAACTATGATTTCTTTTTGGAGTTGATATATTTCAATTTTATTCTCAACAGATTGATATTCAACACCAACATTATCTAAATAATTTTCTATTAAGCATATAACATCGTGATTATTAAGCATTACATAGTTTATTAGCGTAACCTATATATTTTCTTGGAGTGAGTTCTAGTAGTTTCTTTTTTTCATTTAGAGGTATATCTAGACTCTTAATAATTTTTTCAATAATAGTCTTATCGATCTTTTTACCACGTGTATATTCTTTGAGTAATTCATATGAGTTCGATATTTGGTATTTTCTTGCAATCATCTGTATTGGTTCTGCCAATATCTCCCAACAGTCATCTAGATCATTTGCTATTTTTGGTTTATTTATATCAAGTTTATCAAGGCCAAGTAAAATATTTTTATATGCAACGATAGAGTACGCATAAACAAGACCAATATTTCTTAGTACTGTTGAATCTGATAAATCACGTTGCAATCTAGATATTACAAGTTTACTGGCAAAATATTGCGCTATTGCATTACTCATTCCAAGGTTACCCTCAGCATTTTCAAAATTTATTGGATTAATTTTATGTGGCATCGTCGAGGAACCAATTTCACCTTTGATATTTTTTTGA